>Ga0115567_10000043_pt1 | contig 124126 bp, 97 predicted proteins | sample COGITO_mtgs_1204_2_FD_88679 | JGI IMG/M metagenome (GOLD analysis project Ga0115567, IMG submission 88679) | Pelagic marine microbial communities from North Sea - COGITO_mtgs_120412 | ecosystem: Environmental > Aquatic > Marine > Epipelagic | place: Germany:Helgoland, sampling site Kabeltonne...
TCGACTGCATTTGCGCAAGATGCTTCTGGCGCAGATGAGAATATGGAAGTGATTGAAGTGCGAGGTTTAATCAGCAGTCTTAAACGTTCATTCTCTGATAAAAAAGAAGCCTTAATCGTATCTGACGGTATCGCAGCAGAAGATTTAGGTAAATTTCCTGATCAAAACGTGGCTGAGTCACTACAAAGAATAACCGGTGTATCAATCGATCGAAGCGGCGGTGAAGGTCAATTAATCTCTGTGCGTGGTTTTGGCCCACAGTTTAACTTAGTCACAGTAGATGGTCGTCAATTAGCTTCAGAGCGAGCGGGTCGTGAGTTTAGTTTTGATACTTTAGCGTCTGAGTTAATTGCCGGTGCCGAGGTTTACAAAACATCCAATGCAGCTAATCAAAGTGGTGGAATTGGTTCTTATATTAACTTAAAAACGGCTAAACCTTTTGATATCGATGGCTTTAAAGCGGTAGGTAGTGTTAAAGGTACCTACGACAGTTTATCTGAAGAAACTAGCCCTGCTTTTTCTGGTTTAGTCAGCAATACATTTAATGATGATACTGTCGGTGTGCTGTTTTCACTTTCAGTTCAAGAGCGTCAGGCTCAAATCAACCAAGCGGATACTCGCGGTTATTACCGAGTTGGCCGAATAGCGACAAACGATTTTAATGCAGACACTGGAACCGGTAAAGAAGCGTTTAATGTTTGGGTGCCACGTAACCTTGATTTGACCTCTAACTCCGAAGACCGTACCCGTACTAGTGGTACTTTAGTGGTGCAATATGCGCCTTCTGACGATATCACCCTTACGTTTGATGGTTTATATTCAAAGTTTGAAGTTGAGTCTCAAGTTAATAACTACGCTAACTGGTTTACGCCAGGCAATTTCCGCGATTTTGAAGTAGACGCAGCCACTGAAACGGTTAATTTTTGGTCACACAATGCCTTTGATGATCCTACTGGTGGTGGCGCTGGTGCCACAGATTTTGTACAACAAGGTTTGGATCGCAATGTGGCAATTAAAGGTTTTGGCTTTAATGCAGATTGGGCGTTAACTGAACAATTTAGCGTCAACGTTGATATTTCTAACTCATCTGCTGAAGATTTAAGTGGCGACCAAAGCCGCGTCTTTACGGTTATGGGTTATGCGAATGGATATACTTACGACTTTACAGGTGGTGGTGCGTTACCGTCATTCTCTTCAGATGGTATATCTGGCCCTTTCACTCAGGCTGATGCCAGTAAATTACGTGCCCACTATGTGGAACGTGGTGGTGACGAACGTGAAGATGATATCACTGAAATGCGTGCAGATTTCAAATACACACCCAACAGCGATACGTTTACCCAGCTGAGATTTGGTTTGTATACACAAGACCGCACTAAGTCTGCCAAAGTATTTCAATCACCTAGTTTACCTAACTGTTTTTACTGTGGTTATGGTTTAGATGCGCCAGATGAACTAGCGCAACTTATCTCACCCAATGGTTGGTTCGACGGTATTCCTAGTTCTTTCTTTGGTTACAATGTAAATGATTATTTAGCCTACTTGGAATCACCAGAAGCCATCACCGCACAATCTATTAACAGAGGCGAAGATCCCGCGACTAATATTGCTGCATTTGCATCATTAAATGGTTATACACCTGTTGAGTTAGGCACCAGCTTTGAAATTGACGAAGAAATACTTTCAGCCTATGCCGATTTTGTGTTTCAGGGTGATTTAGGCGAAATGCCTTGGACAGTGAATGTTGGTTTTAGATACAGTGAAACCACCACTACTGCATCGGGCAACCAAGCAACGTTATTGGATATTCAACAGAATCCTTTAGATGGCACCATTTTAGATCAAATATATTTAGAAGACGCCGATGGTCAAAGGTTATCTGTACCCATTTCTATCAGTAATACCTACTCTAACTTACTGCCTAGTGTGAACGTTAAGTTTGAAATCGAAGAAGATATGTTATTGCGTTTTGGGTATTCTGAAACTTTGACCCGCCCTACCATGTCTAGTATGCGTCCAGTAACCAACATCGGTACTACTCGTCCGGCCTCTGACGGTGGTCAAGACTTGTTGTTAGCCAGTGGTGGTAATCCAAATTTGACGCCATTTTTATCAACTAACTGGGATGTGTCTTACGAGTGGTATTACGATGATGCCAGCGCTGTATCTATCGGAATATTCAGTAAAGAAGTGGAAGGTTTTATTACTCAGGCTCCTTCTCCAGAAGAGTTTTCCTTAGCAAGTGGTAGTTATGTGTTTAGCGTTACTCGCCCACGCAACGGTGAAACGGCTCAAGTAGATGGGTTGGAAATGGCCTGGACTAACACTTGGGAAAGCGGTTTTGGTTTCCAAATGAACGCCACCATAGTCAACAGTGCTAGTGATGGCACAACCTTGGAAGGTCTAGGCGATTCACAAAACGTGATTGGTTTCTATGAAAAAGATGGTTTCCAAGCCCGTATCGCATTCAATAACCGTGAAGCGTTCTTGCAAACTATTGCTAATGGAGACACTGGACAACCAGAGAACGTCGCCACTTACGGCCAATGGGATGTAAGTGCAAGCTATGATATAAATGAAACTTTCACCGTTGTATTTGAAGGCATTAACGTTACCGACGAATATGTTGAAAAATTCGGCAGTATTCCTAGCCATTTCACTGAACAAGTGAGATCGGGATCTCGTTACGCCGTTGGTGTTAGAGCTTCATTTTAATCGTTGATTAATTTGTTAATTTAATCAAAAGGGGGGTTACCCCCTTTTGTATTGATACCCAAGAGACTTACGAAAACCAGATTGATAGGTTATTTGGGTATCAATTACAAAGCGTTAATTTTTTAGTTGGTTTACAAAGGTAGCTACACTTGTCGTCAGAAATTAAACGGATCATTGTTTTAGGTGGTGGAACAGCGGGGTGGATCACTGCCGGGTTGCTGGCTAAAAAACACGCTGCGGGCGTGCAAGTGACGCTGATTGAGTCACCAGATATATCCACCATAGGTGTAGGCGAAGGCACTTGGCCTACAATGCGTCAAACCCTAGCTAAACTGGGTGTGTCAGAAGCGACATTTTTGCAAAAATGCAACGCCACCTTTAAACAAGCCAGTAAGTTTGTTAATTGGGTTAATCCCAATAATGATGTGTATTATCACCCCTTTAGTGAGCCCCAAGGGTTTAACAAAGTAGACTTGTCGCCCTATTGGCGTGAAGTAACCCAAGGAGAGTGCTCCTTTTCTGAAGCTGCAACCTTTCAACACTATTTATGTGAGAACGGTTTAGCACCAAAGACCATTGCCAATAAACAGTACGAAGCGGTGGCGAATTATGGTTACCATTTAGATGCTGGACAATTCATAGAATTGTTAAGGGAGCATTGCACCACAGAGCTGAATGTTGAGCTGATTAGTGACACGGTTGAACAAGTGTTGATGGCTGAAAACGGTAACATTGAGTCTTTGGCAACGAAACAAAATGGTCATTTAAGCGCTGAACTTTTTGTGGATTGCAGTGGTATGCGCAGCTTATTGTTAGGCGAAAGTCTCAAGGTGCCATTTATACCTTGCGAGCATATATTTTTCTCTGATACCGCCCTTGCCACACAAGTACCTTATCCAGAAAGTAGTACACCTATCCCTAGTTGTACTATTTCTACTGCACAAGACGCTGGATGGATCTGGGACATAGGATTGCAACATCGACGGGGTGTGGGTTATGTATATTCTAGCCAATTCAGTACCCAAGAGCAGGCTTACGACACCTTAGCCCAATATTTGGGAGATGACAGCAAGCTTGATGGTGTGAAGACCATCCAGTTCACCCCAGGTCATAGAGAAGTTTTCTGGAAAAACAACTGTGTGGCAGTGGGTTTATCTGCAGGTTTTCTAGAGCCCTTAGAAGCTTCGGCATTGATGTTGGTGGAAACATCTGCCAACTTTATTGCCGAGCAATTACCCGCAAACACGCAACACATGCAGATAGTGGCGAAAAGGTTTAATGCCAGCATGTTGATGAAATGGCGAGGGGTGATTGATTTTCTCAAGTTACATTATGTTTTAAGCAAACGAGACACGGCATTTTGGGTGAAGAATCGTGATCCAAGTTCGATACCTGACACCCTACAAGAGTTATTGGAACTTTGGCGTTCTCGCTCGCCATCAGAGTATGATTTCACCGATAATATGGAAGCCTTTAGCGCTGCCAGCTACCAATATATTTTGTACGGCGCAGGCGCCTATACTGATTTTTCTAACATGGCTTATTTATATGAGAAAATGCCATCAGCTAGAAAACAAATTATGCTAAATCGTCAACGGTTAGAACAACTTAAGTATTCGCTGCCTCGTCATCGAGAGTTATTAGAAAAAGTGAATCAAGTTGGCTTTTCAACTATTTAAATTTAAAGTGAGATAGAGAAAATAGATGTCAAATTATGTTTTATTGGATGCAGCGAAACACCAAAATAAGAAAGTTCTGCCACACACAAACTTTACACATTCAGCAAACCAACATCACGCTGCACTAACGATAAACGAGTTTGTGCAAGCTAGTACCAGTTTTCCTGTGGTTTTTATGAAAGATCCTCAAGAAGGAAAGTTACATGCTGTTGCATTATTAGGACTGATTGCAGGAAAAAATCTTCACGTTACAGAAAATGATTGGTTAGCCACCTATGTGCCGGCAGCAATTTTGCGAGCACCTTTTGAACTTGGGCCAGATTTACAAAATGATAAAACGCTCACTTTGTATGTGGACGAAGATAGTCCATACCTCAGCGAAGATGAAGGCCAAACCTTGTTTGACGGCAACGAACCCAGCCAAAATTTGTTGCAAGTGCAAAAGGTGTTTGCTGACTATTTTAACAACGAAATTGCCACACAAAAATTTACCGCACAATTACTCGAATACAACTTACTAAAAGAAATAGAGCTTGTGGTGCAATATGACGATGCCAGCAGTATGAAAATTAAGGGTATGTATACCATTAATGAGGCGGCGCTGCGTTTGCTTGATGATTCAGTGGTTGTAGATTTTAATAAACAGGACTACTTAATGGCGATACATGCCATGCTGGCTTCACTGGGTCAGGTTAACCGACTGATTAAATTACATAATGGTTCGTCAGAGCCACAAATAGCCGGGGTGCAAATGCGCTTCGACTCAGGAGAATGATTCGATGCTAGTTAATATGACCCAAATCACAGTCTTTGTAGCGGTCACCGCACTGATTGCCTTTCTGACTTATATGCAATGTAGAGGCAAAGGTCGTTTACAAAATAGCACCGAAGGTCAACAAAATAAGGAGCTGTTTCTCGCTGGTGGTGGGCTCAAATGGTACTTCATCGCAGGCTCCATTACCTTGACCAACTTAAGCACCGACCAACTTGTAGGTACCAACGGCACACAGATGGCGTTATTAGCATGGTGGGAGTTTGCCGCTTTGGTAGGCTTGTTTATTCTGGCTAAAGTGTTTTTGCCTTTGTATTACAAATATCAGTGCACCACAACCACAGAATTATTGGAAAAACGTTATCAAAACAAAAATATACGTGCTGTGATTGGGGCTTTATTTTTCTTAAGTAGTGCTTTAATTTTTTGCCCCGCGGTGATTTATTCAGGTTCTTTGTTTATGAAAACTATGTTCAATTTAGATATTCCGCTGATGTACATCGCCATGGCTTTTGCCACTTTGGGTGCCATGTATGCGATTTTTGGTGGGTTGCGCGCGGTTGCTGTATCGGACACCTATTCAGGTGTGTTGCTGTTAACCATGGCCATTGCCATAGTGTTTATGGCGCTAAATGCCATTGATTATGATTTTTCCGCTATTCCTGCTGACCGGCTCACGTTGATCGGTGACGACGAATCAGCTATTCCATGGCACACATTATTGACAGGTATGATATTTATTCAGATGTTTTATTGGGGAACCAATCAGGTGATCACCCAGCGAGCCATGGCTGCCCCATCTTTAGGAGAAGCCCAGAAAGGCGTATATGCAGCCGTTGGTATACGTTTGCTAATCGTTCCGGCAATAGTTGTTATTCCGGGTATTGTTTCCTATCAGCTATATGGCGACATCGGTGACGCCGCTTATGGGAAAATAGTGGGAGATCTTCTACCCCCTTGGCTGTCGGGCATATTTGCCGCAGCGATGGCGGCAGCAGTATTATCCACCTTTAACAGTAACTTGAACTCAGCTACCGCACTTTATGTTTGTGATCTCCATGAGCCCTACATTGGTCATCCAAAAAATGTCGCCAAATTAAGTACTTGGATCACCATAAGTTTGACCGTAATTGCTTTATTGCTAGTGCCTGTTTATGCCCAAGCAGAAAGCATTATCAATCTGTTGCAACAGCTATGGGGTTTATTTAGTATGCCGATTTTATCCATATTTATAGTCGGTTTAGTGTTTAGAAACGTACATGCTAACGCGGGTATTATTGCGGTTATATTTGGGGTGTTTTTGTATGGCTCTTTAACATTTGAATTCTCTCCCATTCATATGACTGAAACATTGCATTATATCCATTTGATGTTTGTTACCTTGATATCTTGCGTAAGCATGGCGTTGTTAATCAATAAAGTGTTCTACAAACAAAATGCAGAACTTGCCTGGGGCAGTGATGACGGGTTAATTCAAGAATCCTAAAATAATGGAAACAGTGTGAACAATCTTAGAAAAAGTAATATTCAAAAGTTGCCAGAAAAAACCTTCGATGTATTGATCATCGGAGGAGGTATTAATGGTGCTGTATCCGCTGCGGCACTGGCCGCAAAAGGGGCAAAAGTGGCTTTGATTGATAAAGGTGACTTTGCTGGTTTTACTAGTTCTAACTCGTCAAATTTGGCCTGGGGTGGCATCAAATACCTTGAAAGCCATGAGTATGCTTTGGTGAATAAACTGTGTAAAAGCCGCAACCACCTGATGCGTAGTTACCCCTCTACTGTTAAAGAAATTCGCTTTTTTACCAGTATTCAAAAAGGTTTTCGGTTTCCACCTTTGTTTGTTTTTATGGGGACTATTGTGTACTGGTTAATGGGACGTTTTTTCACCAAAAGCCCACAATATTTATCGGCTTCTAAAATTAAATCCCTTGAAAGTGTGGTTAATACCGAAAAAGTTAACGGTGGCTTCGAATATTCTGATGCGTATCTACAGGATAACGACGCTCGTTTTGTATTTAATTTTATTCGTTCGAGTATGAGCTATGGCTGTATTGCCGCTAACTATGTGCAAGCTAATGCTTCGGAAAAAGTCGATGGACTGTGGAAAACCCAAGCCAAAGATGAGATCAGCGGCGCAGAATTCGAAATTCGCTCAAAGGTGATCATTAACGCAGCGGGTCCGTTTGTCGATCCGATGAATCAACTTAATCAGCAGACCACTGAGCATCACCACTTATTTTCAAAAGGCATTCATCTGATTGTTGATAAAATCACTGATAGCAATAAAGTGCTGACCTTTTTTGCTGACGATGGTCGGTTGTTTTTTGTTATTCCTATGGGACCCAAAACCTGTATTGGCACAACTGATACCCAAGTCGAAGATCCTCATGCAACAGTCACAGATCAAGACCGGCAGTTTGTGTTAGACAATGTGAACAAACTTTTAGACTTACCCAAAGCGTTAACTCAAGGCGATATCATCGCAGAACGCTGTGGAGTGCGACCCCTCGCCATAAAAGGTACAGGCGGCAAAGCTGATTGGGTGCAATTGTCGCGCAAGCATGCCATCGATACCAATATGGTCGATAAATACCTGTCCATTTTTGGTGGCAAACTGACCGATTGTATTAACGTGGGTGACGAGGTTGCGGGCTTAGTCAAAGACCTAGGCATAGCCCTGCCATATGAAGACTATAAATGGTACGGCGAACCAGACGATACAGTGCGAGACGAGTTTTTTCATCGTGCCCAGCTGATGGACTTTGATGCATTAACGCCTGCTACATCCTCAGAGCCTTTAACCAAAAGGTTTTGGCGACGCTACGGTCGTAACGCTATTAACATGTTAGAAAACATCCGTGAAAATCCTAAAAAAGCTGAGTTGTTAATCGAAAACTCTGAATACCTACGGGTCGAAATTGAGCATGCCGCAGAGCGCGAAATGATCACTAAATTGGAAGATTTTTTGCGCCGCCGCTCAAAAATATCATTAGTCGTCAGGCAGGAAGATATTCTATCCGCTCCGGGATTAGCAGAGGCCTGTGAAATATTATTTGGTGATGAGGCCGATGCCAAGTTACAGGAATATATTGATTCTCTAGCCTAGCCCTAAGTCCACCCTCAAATTATTCACATTATATTTACAAAAATCGTACAGATTTTGATAAAACTTTGCTAAGCTGCATAAATTGTAACCGGTTACCTCTGTGTGACGGCATAAATCAAGTTATTTTATGCCATTTCTATGGATAAAAATGTAACCGGTAACATTGTGTTTTTTTGACCTTTGTACAGCACATAGAAACTCTCAACCTTATTGTTTTATTAGGAATTTATCAAAATGAGTAAATATATTAGTAACTGGTTTAACTGCCTTATTATGAATAAACGGCGCTCACCTTTAGTGGCTTGTTTTGCTATGGTCATCGCTTCTTTGTCTTTTCAAGTAGCAGGTACTTTGGTCAATGGCGACTTTGAAAGCGGAAATTTGAGCCCTTGGCAACAAGATAATGGCATGTCTTTTAATGATGGTTTTTCAGTGATTGATAATGGCTCTTCTCAGGTTGCACAAATTCAGGCTTTGGCGGATGACGGTGCCAACGGCTTTACCTTATTTCAAGATGTATCAGCCTTGATAAACGCTGATAGTCAACTCAACTTAAGCTTTGATTGGTTGTTTTCTGGTGTTGATTCGGGCGAGTTTTTTGTGGTCAACCTCTTCAATGGCACTGATTATTTTGCCGCAGATGGCAGCTTTGGTAGTTTATTTCTAACCGAAACCCACGGCAGCGGCACTGTGAATATGTTGCTCGATTTTGGACTGTTTCCTATTTCAACTATGTGGTCTTTGGAGTTTCAACTTAATACTGGTTTCGACTTTTTTGACGACAGTGCTTTGGTGCAAATCGATAATGTATCCCTAGTGTCTAATGTGGTATCCGAGCCTCCCTTTTATCTGACTTATTTATTGGCCTTGGGCATGTTGTGTTATTTCAGGATTAACAAGATCAAAGGTAACAGGCAGTTAGTGGTTATTCAAAAGACTTGGGCGTTATCTACCTTTAAAAAAATAGGCAACTAAGATGAATATTCAGCAAGCAAAGTTTGGTTTAGTTTTAATATTTCTGGGTTTATTTTCATGCAGTGCTAGTGCCCAGTGGGTAGACATTTCTGACGCTCTTGAGGTCTCGCAAACACGGGTGCAGTTCGATCGTATAAATAGAAATTTTTACAACTACAGCAATATTAAAAACACTGGTGCAGAGTCACTATCTGGCCCATTTAGGGCCGTGATAGTTAATACCAATATCCCCGTTGTCTCCTCTGATGGCACAACAGAAGAGGGACTTCCTTATGTGACGTTTGCACAGCAGACATTAACGGCAAACAACAGCATTGGGATTAAAATTAACTTTGAGTATCAACGCACACGTCTTCAATATGACGTCACGATCCAGCAATGGCGTGCACCAGAAATGTCTTACTTTGATTTGGTGATCCCCAAGTCTACAGCAGAAACAGTATCTTTATTTGCTGCAATGCAGCAGACCGCAGATGATCAAATAATGTTTGGTCATCAGCACGAAACAACCCAAGGTTTAAGCATGACCGATTTTTCGGGTCATGAATCGGACACCCTTAATACAGTAGGTGATTTTTCTGCTGTGGTGGGATGGGATACGTTATCCATCATTAAACACCTCGATCAAAGTGGTAATTTAGTTACTTCAGAACAAGATATCTTTGAACACGTACGCTTGGCCTATGAACGTGGCAGTATAACCACTATTAGTGGACATTTTGATAACAAATCCTACGCCCGAGACGGCGGTCAGAACGGCACTTCGTGGGACAATCGGGTATCTGTCAAACACGTGTTGCCCGGTGGTAAAGACCATGCAGCCTACAAGGGAGACTTAGATCAACTGGCCGACTGGTTAAATAATATGACAGTGTCAGCCAGTGACCCAACCCTTATCCCTATTGTGTTGCGTTTGTTACATGAAAACACCGGTAGTTGGTTTTGGTGGGGTAAGCAACAATGTTCACCAGAAGAATACAAAAGCTTATTTCGTTTTACCGTTGAGTACTTACGGGATGTTAAACATGTGCGCAATGTATTAATTGAGTATTCACCCAATGAAGATGCGGGTGTTGATGAACAAACCTACCTTGAACGTTATCCCGGTGATGCCTATGTGGATATATTAGGTTTTGACTCCTACGGTGCGCCCAACGACGATGTCTGGATAGGCAATGTCGTTAAAGCAGCAGCCACGGTAGCAAAAATGGCTAAATCTCGCGGTAAAATTGCCGCCATTGCTGAGGTCGGCGTATCTGCTGGTAGTACTGGCAACGGAGAAATCGATACCGATTGGTATTCAACCTTACTCAGTGCATTACAATCCGATGCAGATGCAATGAGCGTGAGTTATATGCTGGTGTGGCGTAATGGTTCTTATAAACATTTTTGGGTGCCTTATGTGGGTCCCTACAACAATGGAGAATCATCGGCATTGGCAGCAAAAATCATGGAGTATGTGGGAGATTTTCAGGCATTTTACACTGATCCCGCGACGATTTTTAATGATGATTTGGGTGAGCTTTATCAGGTAGACAATATCGGTACACTTGATGAAAGTCCCTATGTGCATATTTTGTCTCCCACTCGCTACTCCGCTTTGGCGCAAGATGGGTCGGTCTATGTCAGCATTGGCAATGATGAGCCGCAAAGTGTCATGTTTACTGTAGCAGGGCAGAGTATTTCTCTGACTCACACTGAGGGCACCGCCTATTATCAGGGCGTGCTGGACACGAGTACCTTTGTTGAAGATTCGCTTATCAGTGGGCAGCTAGTTGTGACCTTAGCCGACGGCGAAGTGTTAAGTCAGTCAGTGGATTTTTTGTATGATCAGTACACACCGATCCCAGATATCCGCTTAGTCGATGACTTTGAGGGGTATTTTGGCGTCGATGAATTACTGCTAAACAAGTATTCCTTTACCTCAGGTGATCCTGCTTCTGCATTTCTCAGTGATGAACATAAAAATGCTGGCAATTATGCTTTAAAATTTCAATATAACCTTGCAGAAAAAGGTTGGACTGGCATCACCCATAACACTCAGGTGTCTGACTCAGTGATGGATTGGAGCGACTTTAATACCCTGAATATCTGGTTAAAGCCTGACAATCTATCGCAACGCCTAGTGATCCAAATGAAGACATCAAACGGTTATTGGGAAGCCTATAAAGTGCTAGGTGGTGATGCATTTATTACCACCTTCGATGTCAATCCAGTGCACGGTGATGATACTGAAGTTGAGCAAATTACCTCGCCTAGTTGGTTAGATATCCCGTTTTCGAGCTTTATCCGTCCTGCATGGGATACGAGTGAAGGCAGTATTGATGTATCAGACATTCAGCAAGTGAATTTTTACATCAATGCCTTAGCATCAGAAGCTGCCCCCGAGTCGCCAGTCACTATTGATGACAGCGCAATTTACTTAGACGATATTCAAGCAAGTTACATCGAGGGTAATGGTGATTATTCCACCCGAGCAGAACTTGAATTTGATTTTGAATATAGTAGTCAAGGCTGGCAAGGGCAGATTGACTGGAGTGGCAGCAGTGTGGTTGCACCTTCATCAAACTGGTCACAAGATGGTAACAAGGCACTGCAGGGTACAGTGGACTTAACCCTAGTCAGTAGCGCATACGTGATGCAAATATTAGGTGAATTTGATGTGTCGGATATTGCTAGCCTGAGTTTATATGCCAATGCTATTAACGCAGGTGAAAACGTCACAGCTAAGTTGTTTGTGAAGGACAGTCATTGGGCGTGGTCCGATGCGGGGGCCGTTACATTGGTGTCTAACGGTAATCGTTTGGAGATTGATTTATCTCAGCTTGACGGCCTAAAGTCCTTGGGTGTGCTGTTTCAGGGATTCGATACCAGCAAAGTCGCTGCAGAATTTTTTGTGGATACGGTTAGACCTTTGAAGGCAAGCGCAGCCCCAGAGAATGTCTTGTATGACTTTGAAAGCTCTGTAAACGGCTGGCATGGACAAATTAACTGGAGCGGCTCGGTTGCCGCCAATTTATCCAGTGACTGGACCCAAAATGGCAGCCAAGCAGCTCAAACTATTATCGACTTATCGTCAGAGGTAAATGCCTATGTTATGCAGGTCTTTGAGGATATAGATACCAGTAACATGACCAGCATCAGTCTGACTGTTAATACCTACAATGCAGGTGAAAATGTAAGAGCTAAGCTGTTTATTAAGGATCAAAGTTGGAATTGGCAAGACGCAGGTACTGTCACCTTAAACAACGATGGCACCACACTTAGCATAGATGTTTCTGAGGTAGATGCCATCAAATCAATTGGTGTGCAGTTTATTGATTTTGATAAAACACAAAGTGCCGCCGAGTTTTACATAGATGAGGTCAGCGCCCAGTAATTTAGTCGCCGCTCCTAATATATTTTATGGGGCGGCTTTACTTTTCTAAGGTCTCTGGTTTATTGATGCATAGATAACCAAACGCAGTAACCGGTTACTTTATTTTGTTTACTAAAAACCAAATTATGACCTCCTATTATTTTTTGTTTGCCTATCCCCTCTTATAAATTACGCAGTAACCACCTAATTCCATTGGTATTTGTAAATAATTTGTAACTTAATTGTATTTATAATGTTTCATTGTGTAATATATAACCGGTTACATTATTTGGTCCTTCTTCTGACATGTCCAAGTTGTCTGTTTAAGTGCTGTTGACTACCACGAAAAATTGTAATCACGCACGTTGCGTATTAAATAATTTATGCGACGCCGATTATTCAATATGAATGGAATAAAAATGATACTAAAAATTAAATACCTAATACCTGTGCTAATAGCCACATGTGGTTTGCAAGTCAACACTGGACACACACATACCATAGACCCAGTTAATGCTAATGCTGATGTCACCACTAAGAATATATATAATTGGTTGGCGCACTTACCGAATAGAAATGAAAATAGAGTGCTGTCGGGCGCATTTGGTGGTTACACCAATATTGGTGGTGATGACGTTTTTTCTATGCTGGAGTCAGATGACATTTATAATGCCACTAGTCCGGCTCAGCGACCGGCTATTTATGCCTGCGACTATGCTCAGGGTTGGAGTGTGTCACAGGATATTGCTGATCTGGTTGATTATAGTTGTAACAGTGCTCTGATAACACATTGGCAGCAGGGTGGGCTGGTACAAATTAGCAATCATTTACCCAACCCCGTGGCAGTGCACAAGTGGGGTGAAGACGGCGGTTTAACCCCTTATTGTTCAGCTAATTATTTGCTTTCTGTCGATCCTAGTGACACCAACGATCAATACGGTTTGCAAGATACTGATGGTCTAAAAGATACAGGCAAAACTAATGGTGTGCAGTTATATAAAAATAAATGCCGTATTCAGGCGCAATCTCATCCTCATCAATGGGGGCAAGCGGCGAATGGTTCGCCTTATTGTTCTTATGATTATCAAACCCTCAATCCAAATGATACTGGTGATAACTGGGGCTTTCAGGACACCGACTCTAACGGCAGTGGCAATAGTTGTTTTTTTCAAAGTGTCGATGCTTCAGGTCAAGGAGGAGGGCTTAAGGTACAGATTAGCGATGGGCAATATGCACAAATATTAGACCGCACTACTGCAACGGGCATACGCTGGAAAAATACCATGGATAAAGTGGCTGCCGGTTTGCAACAACTGAAAGACAACGGTGTAACCGTGATTTATCGACCCCTGCACGAAATGAACGGAGACTGGTTCTGGTGGGGTCCGAAAAATCGTAATTCTGTTAGCCAAACTCGCAAAAATCTATACAAAGATCTCTACCGGGATATGTATGATTATTTTACTTATACCAAGGGTCTCAATAATCTTATTTGGGTGTATTCACCGGATGCAGGTCCTGATAACAAGTCGGCTTATTATCCCGGTGCTAGTTATGTGGATATCGTTGGTCTTGATGCTTACAATGACGATCCCACTTTGATCAACGGTTACAATGAAATGTTAGCCTTTGGCAAACCTTTTGCTTTTGCCGAGGTTGGTCCACGCACAGCCGCGTCAAAAAATAACAACGGAACCTATAATCAAGGAAACTTTAACTATCAAAACTTCATTAATACAGTCCAAAATAACTTCCCAAAAGCCATTTATTACATTCCTTGGAATGCCGGTTGGAGTCCGCTAAATAACAACCAGAATAACAATATTTCTGGGTTATTTAATCACAGTTGGAGTTTAAATAAAGGTGAAGTATGGAACGGTGCATCACTTACAAACATTGTTGAGGCGGCAAACGTATTATTTGATTTTGAAAATACCACCCAAGGTTGGGACGCAGTTAATCAATTAGGAGGGCCTTGGAGTGTGTCTGATTGGGCTAGCAGTGGCAGCCGTTCGGCAAAAATTAACCTATCTCTTTCTGGGGCAAGTAGCTACACCCTTAGATCTCAGCAAAATCAAAATTTCCAAAATAAACAAAATTTAAGTGTAGATATCAAGGTAGCAAACTGGGGTAATGTGGGAAACGGCCTTATTGCCAAATTATATATTAAAAGTGGTAGCAGTTGGACTTGGTACGATGGGGGAGCAGTGACATTAAATAGTGGTCAGCAAACTAGTTTAAGTCTTAACTTAAACAGTGTGACTAATCTGGGGCAAGTTAAGGAAATAGGCGTATATTTGTACTTACCTAGTGGCAGCGGTCAAACGGCGGTTTATGTGGATAATGTGCGCGTAAACTAAAGTTATTTACAAATAAATCACACTTCTACTGGTTTTGGCTTGTAAAAACATGAATGATCCCCAGTTATTTAGTTATGTCGGCTATGAAACTTTAAGACGGCTTATAAAACCGCTTTATCCAAAATAATTAGAGAACATTTTAATGACAATGAATTACATCCCCTTAGATAAAAACAAACACAAAGATTTACGCGTAAAGTTAAGTGGCGATTTCGCTCACGCTAAAGATACTCACTTAGCTGCCGCGTCGTTACGTGAATACGCACAAATTGCGAGTTGTATGCCAATCATCTTTATCAAAGATCCTAAAAGCGACACCACCCACAGTGTCGCCATGTTAGGTATTGAGCAAGGTGTTAACTTGTTTATGCAACAAGGCAAGTGGTCTGGTCACGTGGTGCCCCTTAATATTCAGCGCTATCCTTTTGATGTACGTCCTGATGGCGAAAAATTAGGTGTATATATCGATGAAAACTCTAGCTTAGTTGGCAAAGAAGGCGAACCACTTTTCATCGAAGATGAACCTAGCCCTTACTTAGATAATCGTCAGAAGTTATTGTCTGAATTAGCCAACAGTGAAATGGCTACCCGTGATTTTGTTAAGAAAATTGAAGATCTAGGTTTACTTGACGCTATTGTTATCCGTGCCCAGTACGCTAACGGCCAACAACGTAATATCAACGGTATGCAAACCATCAGCGAAAAACGTCTTCAAGAGTTGGATGCTGATAAAGTAGCCGAGTTGCATAAATCAGGTTACTTAGGGGCAATATACGCTGTGTTAATGTCCCTTGGACAATTGAACCGTTTAGTTCAACTGACTCAAGGTGGTGAAAACCCAGTTAAAGCCTTACAACTTCAGGCTGATGTGCCAGCAGCAGAAGACGCTGCGGTACCGGCGGCAGAAGAAAAGCCAAAAGCCAAAAAAGCTGCTAAAAAATAAGCTATTTTAGTGTGAGATAAAAAGCCCGTTGCAACTTAGTTGCAACGGGCTTTTTTAGATTTTAACCACAGATAACGCAAAGTTTCTAAGCAGAAATATTAAAACAACACCTCATACTCTGTCACAGAATAAAACTCTTTTCCTGCTTCTAGTGTGGCACTTGGAAAGTGTAGCTGATTAGGAGTGTCGGGGTAGAACTGTGTTTCAAAACAGACTCCTTGGTGTGCATGATAAAGGGCGCCATCTTTGCCTTTTTTGTTGTCAAAGTGATTGGCAGTAAAAATTTGTAAACCCGGCATATCGGTATATACCTTCAGAGTGATATCCGAGCACACTGCTTGACCTACATAAGCGGCTACTTGTGATTGTGGGGTATAAGCGTCTAAACATAAGTTATGATCTAATCCGTTACCATATTCAATTTGTTGATGCTTTGCAGCTAATGGCTGGCTGATTGTGGTGAGCGTTCTAAGATCAAAGGGCGTGTTGTCTACTCTTGCTATTTCACCCGTTGGAATGGCTCGTTCGTCTGTTGATGTGTAATGACTTGCCAATAATTGAACTTGATGAGCTTTGACCGAACCACTGTTATGCCCCGCTAAATTAAAGTAGCTATGGTTAGTCGGGTTGAACAGTGTGGTTTGCTTTGCAACCGCGAAATATTCTATTTTTAAGCGATTCTGTTCGGTCAGGGTATAAATCACTTTTACCGCTATATCGCCAGGGAAACCTTGATCACCATCTGGACTTGATAACTCCAGCATAATGGCTGGGTTATCCGAGTCAGATAACACTTTGCTTTGCCATACTTTGCTATGAAACCCCCGTTTACCACCATGTAGACAGTTATCGCCTAGGTTGATATCGGTCTGATAATCGTTACCCGCTAAGCTGAATTTTCCTTTATCAATACGATTTGCATACCGCCCAACTAGCGTGCCCAAAAAACTGTCGTCAGCTAAATAATGCTCTACTGTGTCGTAACCTAACACTATATCTGTATGTTCATTTTTATCCTTAGGAACCAGCCAGCGGCGAATAATTCCGCCTAACGTGAGGATGTCGACGCTAACATTTTGGCTATTGGTTAAACGGTACTGTTCGACTGTTGTGCCGTCTGGCATTTTTCCAAAGGTTGATTGTTTAATCATGCTTTAAATCCCAAGGTGCATTGTATGGCGCTTGCCCAGCCTGTTAGTAACTTTTCTCGTTTGGTGACGTCCATTTGAGGTGCAAAGCGTTTATCAATTTGGTTCATGCTGGCCAACTCGTCAGTCGATTGATAAATACCCACTTGTAAACCGGCCAAATATGCCGCGCCTAATGCAGTGGTTTCCATTACTTTGGGACGTTCCACAGTCACGTCGAGCACACCAGCCAAAAATTGACAGACCCAACTATTGGCTACCATGCCACCGTCGACTCTTAATTTTTGGGGATTAACGCCATCTTCACTCATGGCTTTGAGTAAATCCGAAGTTTGCAAACATACCGACTCAAGCGCGGCCCGGGCAAGATGCGCGCTAGTAGTGGCGCGAGTCAGGCCAAATATTGCACCTCTGGCATCGGGTGCCCAGTAGGGGGTGCCTAAGCCTGCAAAAGCGGGTACTAAAAATACTCCATGATCATCTGGGATACTTTTGGCCATGGCTTCTGTTTCTGAGGCACTTTCAATGATTTTTAGGCCATCTCTAAGCCATTGCACCGCTGCACCGGCAATAAATATCGAGCCTTCTAACGCATAGTGAGTTTCACCTTTGATGGTGTAAGCCACAGTGGTAAGTAGTTTATTTTTGGATAACAGCGCTTTTTTGCCGGTATTTAATAGTACAAAACAACCCGTACCATAGGTAATTTTGATATCACCTTGGGTAAAACAACATTGACCAATGCTGGCTGCTTGTTGGTCACCGGCTACACCCGCAATGGGTATTGAATAATCAAATAGTCCTTCGGTGGTATAACCATAATCATCAGCGCATTCTTTCACTTCAGCTAACATGGATTTGGGCACATTAAATATGTCGAGTAGGGTTTGGTCCCAACATAAATCATGGATATTGAATAAATTGGTGCGACTGGCGTTAGTGACATCAGTGGCATGCACTTTACCGCCGGTTAATCGCCAAATAAGAAAACTATCAACCGTGCCAAACGCTAACTCGCCGGCATCGGCCTTTTGCCTTGCCCCTTCAACATTATCTAAAATCCAAGCCACTTTTGTGGCTGAAAAATAAGGGTCGAGCAACAAACCGGTACGTTCTTGAACCGCTGTTAAATGTCCTGCATTTTGTAGCTCTGTGCATTGCTGTGCTGTGCGCCTGTCTTGCCAAACTATGGCGTTGTATATAGCTTTACCGGTTTTTTTATCCCATACCAAAGTGGTTTCTCTTTGGTTAGTGACACCTATAGCAGCAATTTTGGCGCCTTTTGCCGTCGCTTGGGCAATGGCTTGCTCACATACATTAACTGTCGTTGACCAAATGTCTTCTGGGCAGTGTTCCACCCAACCATCATTTGGATAATGTTGGGAAAATTCCTGTTGTGCCACAGCCACAATGCTTGAATCGGGAGAAAAAACCATGGCTCTGGTAGAGGTTGTACCTTGGTCAATAGACAGAATGCAGTTTTCTAGCGGCATCTAAAGCTCCTTTGGAAAAATGGGTGAAAAATTCAATTATTTTAAGTGAATCGGCAGGTCTTAACCTGAGTTCAGGTTAAGTAACATGTATCTGTTCAGCCAAAATAGGTGACTGGGATGTTAATTCTGACACTTTATTTTTTAACTAACGCATCGCGGATCTGTTGCAGAAGAATAACTTCTTCAGAAGGTTTAGGTGGTGTGCTTGGTGCTGCCTCTTCTTTCTTTTTCATGTTATTGACCATCTTCACCAGCATAAATACAGCGAAACCTACAATAACTAATGTAATACAATTGTTGATAAACACACCGTAGTTGATAGTTGCGGCGCCGGCAGTTTGTGCTTCGGCAAAACTAGCATAAGCCTTACCATCTAACGCCACATAGAGGTTAGAAAAATCGATCCCCCCCATTAACATGCCAATTGGCGGCATTATCACATCTGAAACCAATGATTTTATAACCGTACTAAAGGCTGCACCTATTATGATACCCACTGCCATGTCGATCATGTTGCCTTTCATGATAAATAACTTAAATTCTTTTAACATCAAGTCTCTCTCCATTTTTATCTATTAAATGTATGTAAGCGTTAATGTTTACTTACCACTATTGTTATATCCTGATTTGCCTGTCATTTCACTGTTATTGGGTCGCTATTTTACAATAAGAGAGGTTATTTCATCGAAGAATAAATCCCATTTCGAATTTCGCCTTGTCTCTTGACTCTGCTCTATCAATCACTGTAAACCTTTTATTTTTGCTGTCACCAAATTGCGTCAGTCAGTCGATTTTTTCTGCTAATTCAGGCACTTCTATAAATCCACTGATGACAAGCCCTTGGATCCGATCAAATTGCTGCTTTTAGTCCTTGACATGATAGACGGGTGGTACCTAAACTGTGTATTGTGGGTAAAAGTGGCATAAAGTGGATCTGGCGAGTTGAATAAACTCAAAAAACATAAAAAAATAAGATCAGATTTTGTTGAGTGTTGTGTTTACTAGGTAATTTTCGATAGATAAAAATAAAAAAGGTTAGGGGAATAATGTTCCGCGGCGCTAATGCAATCAATCTAGATGTGAAAGGTCGAGTCACTATACCTACAAGGTATAGGCAGTCCTTGCTGGATGATTGTCAGGGACAACTAGTTTGTACTATCGACACACAACAACCTTGTTTGCTGCTTTACCCACTTCCCGAATGGGAAGAAATTGAACTCAAATTAAGCCGTCTCTCAAGTATGAATCAACATGAGCGCAGAATGCAGCGCTTATTGTTAGGTTATGCCAGTGAAGGTGAGATGGATAAAAACGGCCGATTTTTATTAGGCTCTCCGCTCCGTCAACATGCCAAGCTCGATAAACAAATTATGTTAGTGGGTCAGTTCAATAAATTTGAAATCTGGGATGCAGATGTATGGCAACAACAAATCAATTTAGATGTAGCGACTGAACAAGAAGCTAACTTTGAATTGACCGAACGACTCCAGGACTTCTCACTTTAATGGATAACGATTTTTCACATTTATCTGTATTAATGCAGGAGTCAATCGACGGATTAGCTATTAAACCTGATGGCATCTACATGGATTCCACTTTTGGCCGTGGTGGACATTCAAAGCAAATATTAAACGCTTTATCATCTAAAGGTCAGTTGATTGCTATTGACCGTGACCTTAGTGCCATTGAAGCGGCAAAATCGTTTGCAGATGATGGGCGTTTTTCTATTCATCACCGGCCTTTTTCTGAATTACAAAACGTAGCACAAGAGCTTGGTCTGATCGGTAGAATTGATGGGATTTTAATGGATCTTGGTGTGTCTTCACCCCAGCTTGATGATGCCCAGCGTGGTTTTAGTTTTATGCGCAATGGCCCACTTGATATGCGTATGGATACCACCAGAGGCGTCAGTGCTGCTGATTGGTTGGCGGTAGCTGAAGAACAAGATATTACCCAAGTGATCAAAGAATTTGGCGAAGAAAAATTTGGTAAACGTATCGCGCACGGTATTGTGAATGCTCGTCAAATTGCGCCTATTACCGATACTGCCCAATTGGCCGAAATTATTGATTTAGCGGTACCGGTTAAAGATAAATACAAACATCCCGCTACTCGCAGCTTCCAAGCCATACGTATCTATGTGAATAGCGAGTTGGACGAAATCAAAACCGGCTTAAAAGCAGCCTTGAACACATTGGCGCCACAAGGTCGTTTAGCTGTCATTAGTTTTCATTCTTTGGAAGACCGCTTAGTAAAACGTTTTATACGGGAACAAAGCCGCGGCTTAAACGTACCCCATGGCATGCCTATTTTGCAGGCAGAAATAGATGCTGCCAAAGCGATGAAACCCATAGGCAAAGCCATTAAGCCATCCGCCGACGAATTAAAAAGAAATGTGCGAGCACGAAGCTCAGTGTTAAGAGTGGCCGAAAAATTATGAGTGGCCACACTACCAACTTTAACTTATTCAGTTTTGTAGCTGCTGATTTAGCCCGCCATCCAGTGCGGGTTTTGTTGTTTCTAGCACTCTTAGTTAGCGCGGGGTTAGTCATACTCAGTGCCCATCACAATAGGCAAATGTCCATAGCCATCGAACGCTTGATGCAAGAGAAAGATCAACTCGATGTGGAGTGGCGTAATCTAGTGCTTGAACAAAGTGCTTTGACTGAGCACAACCGCATTGAAGCTCTGGTTAAGAGTGAGCTTAACATGCACCGTCCTCTGCCTAGCGAAGAAGTGGTGGTGCGCATAAAATGAGCCGAATTAGTAGCAATTCAAAAAGTAAAAGTAGAACCAATCAAGCCAAAGTAAATAGCGCTCCGAGTTTATTACATTGGCGTTTTGTTTTGGTGGTAGCTTCGATTTTAATGGTTTTTGTTGGTCTAGGTATTCGTGCAGCATATATTCAAGTGGTATCACCTGATTTACTAATACAACAAGGTGATAATCGTACTTTGCGTACCCGTGTTAATCCTTTGCATCGCGGTTTGATTGTCGACCGCAATGGTCAACAATTGGCGGTCAGCGTGCCAGTTCGAGCTATCTGGGCCGATCCCAAAGCTATTGCCGCATCCATACAAGCAGCACAAGAAAAAGCGCAACAAGACCCTAGTTTTGATTTGCAGACCGAGCAGCGTGAAGATAAAAAACGCTGGCAAGCCTTGGCTGAAGTATTAGGCCAAGATTTGGATGCTCTTAAAGAAAAAGTCAGTGATCCAGAAAAACGTTTTGTGTACCTGCAACGCCAAGTTTCTCCTGCTATGGCCGAATATGTTGAAGAACTTAAGCTGGCTGGCATATATCTGCGTGATGAATCACGACGTTATTATCCAAGTGGTGAGGTATCAGCGCACGTTGTTGGTTTTACTAACGTTGATGATGCCGGTATTGAAGGGATCGAAAAGTTATATAATAAATGGTTGGCGGGTGCCCAAGGCTCGCGGAAAATTCGTCGTGACGGAAAAGGTCGTATGGTCGAGTTGATTGAATCTGAAGCAGGCAAAAAACCTCAAGATATTCAGTTAACCATTGATCAACGCATTCAAGCCTTAGCTTATAAAGAACTCAAACAGGCTGTTCAATATTACAAAGCTACCTCTGGCTCGGCTGTGGTCGTGGCAGTAAACACCGGAGAAATTCTGGCTCTGGTCAATAGTCCGTCTTACAACCCCAATAATCGAGCCGGTGTATCAGCCCATAGAATTCGTAATCGTGCCGTCACTGATGCCTATGAACCTGGCTCGTCAATTAAGCCACTTGCGGTGTTAAGCGCGTTAGAATTTGGCTCGGCACAAGTAGACACTTTGGTTGATACTTCCCCAGGATGGATGCATTTAGGCGGTAATATTGTTAGAGATTCCCGCAATTATGGTGAAATTAATTTAACTGAAATTATTCGCAAGTCCAGCAATATGGGGACCGCAAAGTTGGCTTTGTCGGTACCTAAAGAATTTTTGCTAGATATGTTTTACAACGTCGGCTTAATGAGTGGCAGTGGTGCCAATTTGCTGGGCGAAATTAACGGCATATTTAATGAACGTGCTCGTTGGTCTGAGTTTGAACTGTCCACCTTGTCGTTTGGTTACGGTATTTCGGTCACGGCTTTGCAGCTGGCGCGTATGTATAGCATTTTAGGTGATGGTGGCATACGTCGGCCATTGAGTATTGTTAAACCAGACACACCTGTAGAAAGTGAGCGCGTTATCAGTGCTCAAGCAACCCAACAAATTTTGCAAATGATGGAAACTGTGACTGAAAAAAAAGGTTCAGCTGAACAAGCGCATGTACCAGGTTATCGCGTTGCAGGTAAAACAGGTACGAGTCGTAAAGCTATTGCCAATGGTTATGGTGAAGAATACGTGAATATTTTTGCAGGCATCGCCCCTGTATCTGATCCGCAATTAGCTGTGGTCATCTTAATCAATGAACCTAAAGGTGAGCTTTATTATGCGGGGCAAACCGCAGCTCCGGTATTTGCTAAAATTATGGCTGCCAGTTTACAAATGTTGAATGTGCCACCTGATGATAAGACGGTTTCGTCAATTGCAGGCTCCTCTGTTGATGCTAGTAAGGAGTCCGAAAATGCAGGCTGATATGGTAAGTATTAATAAACAATTTCCTGAAGCTTTTGATCAAAGCATTAAACCATTATTGGCCCATTTTGGCATTGATGCGCCGGATATTATGATCAGTGACTTGGTCTTAGATAGTAGGGATGTAGCCATTCACAAAGCATTTATTGCCATTGATGGACACGCCTTAGATGGACGAGATTTTATTCCTCAAGCGATCAGTTTAGGTGCCAAAATAATCGTGGCGCAATGTGAAGAAATGACCCGTCATGGGCATGTAGAAATGCGCGAACAAAGTGTCATTGTGTCCTTTTATCAACTAAGCGAAAAACTATCAGAGTTGGCGGGGTACTTTTATCAGTTTCCAGCTAACTCAATGTCTGTTATTGCAGTGACTGGCACAAATGGAAAAACCTCTACTGTGCAGTTAACCAGTCAATTAGCCGATTTAATGGGCGAGCAAGCTGCTTCTATAGGCACTTTAGGTGCTGGTATGTATTCATTATCTGCTGAGTCGCAAACGCTGCAAAATACCGTTAACACCACACCCGATGCCATCAGTATGCAACGCTTATTAGCCGAGTTCGTTAATGAAGGGGCATTTCAAGTGGCACTAGAAGCGTCGTCCCATGCTTTAGTGCAAAACCGTATTAACGCAGTCAAAACCGATATTGCGGTTTTTACTAATCTGAGCCGTGATCATCTTGATTATCATGGCTCAATGGCCGAATACGCAACAGCAAAAAGATTGCTGTTAAAGCAACCAGAATTAGCATACGCCGTGCTTAATATGAATGATCCTGAGCATAAAAACTGGTTGGCAAATATTCCCGAAACAACCTCTGTTGTGCTTTACGGGCAGAATATGAGCGTCGCTGAGATGCCCGCTGAATATCAATACTGTGTGGCAAATAAAATACGTTATACCGGTGAAGGGATTGCCCTTTCGTTGCAATCCTCTTGGGGAGACTGTGAACTGCGACTAGCGCTATTAGCTGAATTTAACGTGTCCAATGTATTAGCCGCTATTTGTAGCCAATTATGTCTAGGTAAAAGTCTAAAACAGATTGCCTATATTGTTCAGAAGCTAAAACCTGTTGCCGGAAGAATGGAACTGTATAGCCGACAAAACCACGCCACTATAGTGGTGGATTATGCACATACTCCAGACGCGTTAGAAAAAGCTTTGTTAGCCACTAAACAACATTGTCATGGAAAAGTTTTCTGCGTGTTTGGTTGTGGTGGCGACCGCGATATAGGCAAACGTTCTTTAATGGGTGAAATTGCCCAGAGGCTATCCGACCACGTCATTTTAACCGATGACAACGTGCGCAGTGAAAACCCAAAGGATATTATTAAAGACATTTTATCTGGCTGTATCAACCCAGATCAGGTGGTAGTGGAACATGATCGTAAAACGGCGATTAAAGCCGCTGCTGCGCAAGCTGTAGCGGGCGATATGATCCTTGTCGCCGGTAAAGGTCATGAAAATTACCAAATTATAGGTAACCAAACACTGGCGTACGATGAACGCCAGTTTGTTGCACTTCTTCAAGAGGGGAAAACAGTATGATCCCGGTTTCACTATCCTGGATTGCAGATCAGGTTAATGGGCAGTTAATAGCTCAGCAAAAGCAAGACTTGGTTATCCAAGGCGTCAGCACTGATACCAGAAGTATTTTACCTACTGATCTGTTTTTGGCATTAAAAGGCCCTAACTTTGATGGTCACAAGTTTGTGCAACAAGCCGAAGAAAAAGGCGCTATGGCGCTGATTTTATCACGCCAAGTTGACACTAAATTACCTTATATATTGGTTGACGATACGACCTTAGCCTTAGGTTTGTTGGGAGCGGCAGTGAAAGCTAAAGTTGCGCCAAAAACCGTAGGTATTACTGGCAGCAGTGGTAAAACAACGGTCAAAGAAATGGTCGCGGCCATTTTATCCCGCCGAGGTAAAGTATTGGCTACCCAAGGCAATTTTAATAATGACTTAGGTGTGCCTATGACGTTGCTTAGACTAGAGCAACAACATGAGTTTGCGGTGATTGAAATGGGTGCCAATCATTTAGGTGAAATTGGTTATACCACTAATTTAGTTAAGCCAGATGTAGCGACTATCGTCAACGCCGCTGCCGCCCATTTAGAAGGGTTTGGTAGTTTGCTTGGGGTTGCCAGAGCAAAAAGTGAAATATTTAAAGGTTTATCAGAGAAAAACGGTTTAGCAGTAGTTAACGCAGATAGCCAATTCGCAGATTATTGGTTGGGTAAACTTAAGTACAACAAGGTGCAAACATTCTCTGCTGAAAAACAGGCGGATGTGTATGCAGAAGATATTATCCTTGGATTAGATGGCTGCGCGCAGTTTGAATTAGTTACGCCAAAAGGGCGCATCGCTATTAGTCTTTCTTTACCCGGAGCACATAATGTGAGTAATGCCTTAGTGGCCACTGCATTAGCTTTAGAGGTGGGCGCAACCTTGCAGGATGTGCGTGAAGGACTGCGAGATATGCCACATGTAGCTGGCCGTTTACATGTTAAACAACTGACTAATCAAGTGAAAATTTTGGATGATACCTACAATGCAAATGTAGGCTCGGTGAACGCTGCAATTGACTTGTTGTCTAGCTTTGCTGGAAGGAAAATACTAATACTGGGAGACATGGCCGAATTAGGCGAAAAAGCCCGCTATTACCACGAACAAGTAGGTGAGTACGCCAAGCAAAAAGGCATCGATAAGCTGTATACCTTGGGTGTATTAAGCCAAAGTGCTAGTGATGTGTTTGCCAATGAAGGTCGCCATTTTAGCCGCTTAGAGCAGATGGTGGAGTTTATCAACCAACAAACTTTGCCAGAAAAATGTGACATCAGTATTTTGGTTAAGGGCTCTCGCAGTGCCCGCATGGAATGGGTGGTGAAAGCGTTGGAGGACTCCCCATTGGGAAAGCTTGAACGGTTTAGGGAGAGAATTGCATGCTAATTTGGTTTGCAGATTGGCTACAGCAGTTTGATACAAGCTTTCGAGTATTCTCGTACTTAACGTTGCGCGCTATTCTAAGTACCTTAACCGCCTTACTCATTGCGGTGATTATTGGTCCAAAAATGATCCGTTGGTTGCAGCGTATGCAAATAGGTCAAACCATACGTGATGATGGTCCAGAATCCCATTTTGCTAAATCAGGCACGCCCACTATGGGTGGTTTGCTTATTTTGGCTGCCATAGTGTCTAGTGTGTTGTTGTGGAGTGATCTAACCAACAGATACGTGTGGGTCACCTTGTTTGTTTTGGTTAGTTACGGTGCAATTGGCTTTATCGATGATTACCGTAAAGTGATCCGTAAAGACGCCAAAGGCTTGATTGCACGCTGGAAGTACTTTTGGCAATCGATTATTGCTATTGCCGTTGCGCTCTATTTGTATGCAAGCCAACAGAATCCTGCTGAAACGGCCTTGTTAGTACCATTTTTTAAAGACGTTATGCCGCAAATGGGCATGTTATTTATTGTTGTCAGCTACTTTGTCATTGTGGGCACTAGCAATGCAGTCAACCTTACTGACGGTTTGGACGGCCTTGCAATCGTACCCGTTGTTTTAGTTGCAGGGGCTTTTGCCATATTCGCCTACGTGACAGGTAATATTAATTTTTCTGCTTACCTGCATATACCTTATCTGCCTCTTACCAGTGAGTTAGTGATTGTGTGTACCGCAATAGTTGGCGCAGGCCTAGGGTTTTTGTGGTTTAACACCTATCCGGCGCAAGTATTTATGGGCGATGTCGGCTCTTTGGCATTAGGCGGAACATTAGGCATATTGGCTGTCTTAGTTCGCCAAGAAATTGTTCTATTTATAATGGGTGGTATTTTTGTTGCCGAAACTTTGTCGGTAATTTTACAGGTTGGGTCGTTCAAAATGCGTGGTAAACGGATTTTTAGAATGGCACCAATTCATCATCATTACGAACTAAAAGGTTGGCCTGAGCCGCGCGTTATAGTGCGCTTTTGGATTATTTCATTGATGTTAGTGTTGGTGGGATTAGCCACTTTGAAATTGCGTTAGAGGAAGAATAAATAAGTGAAAAAGTTGTCTTTAGCTAATAAAAATATCGCAGTAGTAGGAATGGGCCTGACTGGCTTATCTTGCGTGCGCTTTTTATTAACTAAAGGCGCCGATGTGATTGCGATGGATAGCCGCAGTGAATTAATTCTTAGGGTAGATATCCCACTAATGTTAGGTGAATTCAATGTTGATAAGTTAATGCAAATGGACTTAATCGTATTAAGTCCAGGTGTCGACTTATACACGCCTGCTATTCAAAAAGCCCTTGCGTTTGGTGTACAGGTGATAGGCGATATTGAGTTGTTTGCTCAGTTTAATACTTGTCCTGTGATAGCCATTACTGGATCAAATGGCAAATCTACTGTTACTCACCTAGTCGTAGATATGTGTAAAGTCGCAGGTAAAAAGGTATTGATGGGCGGTAATATTGGTGTGCCTGCTTTGGATTTATTGGATCAGCCGGCCGATGTCATTGTGCTCGAATTATCCAGCTTTCAATTAGAAACTTCGGACTCTTTGATGCCACTGGCGGCAACCGTATTAAATATTAGCGAAGATCACCTGGATCGCCATGGTGACTTGACGACCTATCAACAACTTAAGCTCAAAATATATCAAAATTGCCAATTTATGGTGTGCAATAGAGACGATATTTTGTCTTACCCCAATCACTCAAAAGCGACCATTACTTATGGATTATCCCCAAGTAGCTCGGGTTTTTCATGGGACCACAACAACGCCAGTATCCTATTAGACGGCAAGATATTCTTGGACAGCAAGCGTTGTTTATTGGTGGGTGCTCACAACATGTTGAACATCCAAGCCGCCGCTGCTTTGGCTAAAATATATGGCATCGATGAGGATAGTATTCGTCAAGGCGCGCAAAGTTTTGGCGGGTTGCCCCATAGATGCCAAACCGTGTCTATGTTCAATGACGTGCGCTGGATAAATGACTCTAAAGGGACCAATGTGGGTGCGACTTTAGCGGCTATTAATGGTCTGATTGGCGACTGTAAAGGCAAGCTGATTTTGATTGCTGGTGGAGAGGGCAAAGGCGCTGACTTTTCAGTTATGGCAGAATGTTTAACGCAATGTGTTGCGTTACTCATCACCTTAGGCAAAGACGGCGATAAGATTGCTCCCTCGCACCCAAATAATCTAAAAGTACAGACCCTTCAAGAAGCCGTCTTGGTGGCGGCAAAACATAGTCAGCCGGGCGATATTGTGTTGCTTTCACCCGCTTGTGCCAGCTTAGATATGTTTGTTAATTACCAGCAAAGGGGCGACTGTTTTGCCCTGGCCGTGCAGGAGTTAGCAGCATGAGTACGCTGATTGAAAACAAAGTCGGTTCTCTTAGGCAGTTATTTATGTCTAAACATGACAAGACTCAGGCACCTGCTAAAGCCAATATTCAGCCATATGATCACTCATTATTACTGTTGGCGATTGCGTTGTTATCAATAGGTTTGATTGTGGTCACGTCAGCCTCAATGCCGGTGGCAGATAGACTGTTTGGTAATCCGTTTCACTTTGCTATTCGTCATGGCATTTATATTGTTTTTGCGATGCTTGCAGCCATGATTGTTATGCAAATCCCTATGCGCTGGTGGCGTATGAGTAACGTGTGGTTGTTGCTTTTGGCTGTGGTTTTATTGATTGCAGTGTTGTTAGTGGGTCGCAGTGTTAACGGCAGCACGCGTTGGTTGGTGGTGGGTCCTATTACTATTCAAGCTGCCGAACCCGCCAAGTTGTTTTTCTTTTGTTATTTAGCCGGATACTTAGTGCGCCGCTTCGAAGAAGTAACAGAGAATATAAAAGGTTTTATTAAACCTTTAGTTGTGTTTTTTGCACTGGCTTTATTACTGCTGTTGCAACCCGACTTAGGCACTGTGGTGGTGATGTTATTTACCACTATTGCCCTATTGTTTTTAGCCGGCGCTAAACTTTGGCAATTTTTTAGCCTGGCAATTGCCGGTACGTTGGCCGTGGTACTACTTATCGTTTTTGAAGAATATAGAGTACGACGCATTACGTCATTTCTTGATCCTTGGGCTGATCCTTTTGGTAGTGGTTATCAGTTAACTCAATCACTGATGGCATATGGTCGAGGAGACGTGTTTGGTCAAGGCTTAGGCAATAGCCTACAAAAACTTGAATATTTACCTGAAGCGCATACTGATTTCATTATGGCAATATTAGCGGAAGAGTTAGGTTTTGCGGGAGTGTTGACGGTCTTAGTGATCATGTTAGTTATTGTGATGAAAGCCATGAAAATGGGCAATTTAGCGTTACGCAAAGAGCGCCCCTTTGATGCTTATTTGGCCTACTCGATTGGTATTTGGTTTAGTTTACAAACCGCCGTGAATGTAGGTGCTAGCGCAGGTGTATTACCCACTAAAGGTTTAACCTTTCCGTTACTAAGCTACGGAGGATCAAGCATGATAGTGATGTCGGTAGCGGTGGCTATTTTAGTTCGCATCGATTTTGAAATGCGCGTAGATGGTATTCAAGCTATCAATAAAACTAGCCCGTCTAAAGGTAAAAAGGGGATCTCAGTCAGAAAAGCCAAGCAGCAAGTCAATTCAGTCATCGAGGACGTTATTGAAGAAGAGCAAAGAGACTCCTCTACTCATGCAAAAGCTGGAGGCACTCATGAGTAAACGTTTACTTGTTATGGCCGGTGGTACTGGGGGGCATGTCTTTCCCGGTTTAGCTGTTGCTGCTGAACTGGCTGCACAAAACTGGCAAATTCATTGGTTGGGCACGTCTGGGCGTATGGAAGCTCAGATAGTGCCGCAAGCTGGCTACCCCATAAGCTTTATTGATGTTGTAGGTGTACGTAAAAATGGTTTGCTGACTTTGCTATTGGCGCCATTTAAAATTTTTAAAGCCATTATTCAAGCCCATAAGGTGATTAAGCAATTTCAGCCCCATGTAGTCATTGGTATGGGTGGCTTTGCAAGTGGACCCGGTGGTGTGGCTGCTTGGTTAAATCGTCTACCTTTGATATTACATGAACAAAATGCAGTACCAGGGCTAACCAATAAGTTGCTGTCGCGCATCGCTAAAAAAGTTTTAACTGGATTTGACAAAACTTTTGCCGCGCAAAGCGCAAGTCAAAACCATAAATATTCTTGGGTTGGTAACCCAGTACGACGTGAGTTTGCGGATTTAGCGGTTAAAAATAGCATCGAATTACCCCTTAACCTGTTGGTTATAGGTGGCAGCTTAGGCGCGCAAGTATTAAACGAAATCGTGCCTTTGGCACTGGCTGAAATGAAACAAGTCAACGTGCGGCATCAAACTGGGGCAGGGCACTTAGACTCAGTGCAACAGAGCTACGGGCAACAAAGCCTTGATCCCAACTCGTATCACATTACCGAGTTTATTGATGATATTCCGGCTGCTTATGCTTGGGCCGATTTGGTTATTTGTCGTGCAGGCGCTTTAACTGTAGCTGAAGTGGCTGCAGCTGGCATAACTGCGATATTTGTACCTCTGCCCTTTGCAGTTGACGACCATCAAACAAAAAATGCACAGACTTTGGTAGATGTGCAAGCCGCGCATTTATTACCTCAAAGTGAACTGACAGCGCAAACATTACGAGCCTTGTTGCAAGGGTATCTGTTGTCACCAGAAATATTAATTGAGATGGGTAAACGTGCTAAGCGCTTTGCCCGCTTAGATGCCGCCAAACAAGTTGCCCATTGTTGTATTGAATTAAGTGAGCTAGCAGCATGAAAAAAGACACTCCAGCCAATTATCACGTGCCTGAGATGCGCAGAATAAAACATATTCACTTTGTAGGCATAGGTGGCGCGGGCATGGGCGGCATTGCCGAGGTATTACTTAACGAAGGTTATGCAATTTCAGGCTCCGATCGTCAGGCCAATAGCATGACCCAAAGATTACAAAATTTAGGGGCCATCATTTATTTTGGTCATCTTGCCAGTAATATTGAACTAGCTAACGTGGTGGTAGTATCTAGCGCAATTGACCTTAATAATCCCGAAATAAGTGCTGCCAATGAACAGCGCATACCGGTAATACGTCGAGCGGAAATGTTGGCTGAGCTGATGCGTTTTCGCCATGGCATTGCTGTCGCGGGTACACATGGAAAAACCACAACCACTAGTCTCATTTCAACTATTTTCGCTGAAGCCAAGCTTGATCCTACTTTTGTGATTGGTGGCCTATTAAATAGTGCAGGCACCAATGCCCGATTAGGGGATAGTCAGTATCTTATTGCCGAAGCGGATGAAAGCGACGCGTCTTTTGTGCATCTGCAACCTATGGTGTCTGTGGTGACAAACATCGAAGCGGATCATATGGAAACCTATCAAGGTGATTTCCAAAAGATGCAAGACACTTATGTCGATTTTCTGCACAACTTGCCTTTTTACGGTTTGGCGGTGTTGTGTATCGATGATCCGGTTATTCAAAAATTGCTGCCACGAGTGGGTCGTCAATATTTAACTTATGGTGTCTCTAAAGACGCCGATGTGCGTGCGGTGAATATTCAATTAGGCTTTAATCAAAGTACCTTTGATGTCTTACGAGAAAACCTACCGCCACTGGCTGTTACCGTCAATATACCTGGGCAGCATAACGTATTGAATTCCTTGGCCGCCATTGCCGTTGCAACTGATGAAGGCTTAGAAGACCAATATATAGTTAAGGCACTAGCCGGGTTTTCAGGTATTGGCCGTCGATTCGAATTTCTCGGTGACTATGCCACCTCTAAAGGCCAAGCTATTTTGATAGATGATTATGGGCATCATCCCACTGAGGTCGCGGCCACTATAGCCGTTGCCAGAAATAACTGGCCAGACAGGCGGTTAGTGATGGCGTATCAACCTCATCGTTTTTCTCGTACCCGGGATTTATACGAAGACTTTGTCAAAGTGCTGTCTCAGGTCGATGTGTTGTTATTACTCGAAGTGTATTCGGCGGGTGAAGAGGCGATTGATGGGGCGGATAGTCGTTCATTGTGTCGTTCTATTCGTCAGCGTGGGCAACTCGAACCTATTTATGTATCAGACATCGCCGAATTACCTAAATTATTAGCTGAAAACCTTAACGATCAGGATATTGTTCTGACGCAAGGGGCTGGCAATATTGGGCAAATAGCTAAGTTTTTACAATCAAGCAAATTAGAACCCGCAGTATTGGTTAAAGGATTAGAGTCGTGAGTGAGCAGCCGTTAACATCTCATAATCATGAGTCTCATAACGCTCATCAGTATGGAAAAGTCGCTGTCATGTATGGCGGCACTTCGGCTGAAAGAGAGGTGTCTCTTAAATCGGGTAAAGCTGTATTGGGTGGATTGCTTGAAATGGGGATTGATGCCCATGCTTTTGATCCTGCAGAGCAACCTTTGACCCAGTTATTGACCGAAAATTTCCAGCGCGTTGTGATTATGTTACATGGGCGAGGGGGGGAAGATGGTTCACTGCAAGGCGCATTACAACAACTTAATTTGCCCTATTCTGGAACAGGTGTATTAGGCTCTGCGTTATGTATGGACAAAATTCGTAGTAAGCAGGTGTGGCAGAGTTTAGGACTACCCACAGCTAATTATAAAATAGCTGATAAAAGATGCTTTGATGCGGGATCATGCGGGGCTATAATGGCCGAATTGGGGAATGAGGTCATGGTCAAACCTGCGCAGGAGGGGTCCAGCATAGGTATGGCTAAAGTGAGTAGTGCGCTACAACTAGAAACCGCCATTCAAGACGCATTTGAATACGATGATAAAGTCTTGATAGAGCAGTTCGTTCATGGTTCTGAATATACCGTTAGCATACTGAATGGCAAAGCACTGCCATCTATCAGTATGACTACCCCCCGTGTTTTTTATGATTACACTGCAAAATATCAAGCGAATAGCACTGTCTATAGCTGCCCTAGCGGCTTGTCCGATGAATTAGAAATTCAACTGGGTGAATTAGCTCTTGAAGCTTTTGATGCCTTGGCTGGGTCAGGATGGGGCCGTGTAGATTTTATGCAGGATAAATTAGGACGCTTTTATTTATTAGAAGCGAATACCGTACCCGGGATGACTGAAAAAAGTTTGCTGCCATTAGCGGCAAAACAATCGGGAATAAGCTTTGCTGAATTGGCCTTAGCCGTGCTCAAGACGACCGAGCTTTGCAGATGAGTGAATTGCCAGCATTAGCTGCACCACGCAAAGGGTCGCATTTTTATATGGGACTGGCATTTTTTGTTTGCTTGTTGGTGTTGGTAATCTACGCATTGCTACAATTGAATGCTTGGCTTGAAGATGAGCAACAAGCTCCAGTGCAAGATATCGTGGTGTCTGGAGATAGAATATTTATTGATGATCAAAAAATTCAGAGATTGGTCAAACAATCACAGCCGGGCAGTTTTTTTGAGTTAGATGTAAATCAAACCCATCAAACTGTTGAAGCGATGCCTTGGGTATACCGGGCGTCGGTGCGAAAACGCTGGCCTAATGGCTTAGAAATTTTTGTGGTTGAGCAGCAGCCCGCGGCTATATGGAACGGCGATATGTTGCTTAATCAGTATGGTGATGCATTTGATGCGCAGATTAGCAGCGAAGATTTGAACACTAAAATAACCTTGCCTAATTTGTATGGGCCAGGTGGCAGTGAACAAACTGCATTGCAGGGCTACCGTAATATGCAGTCGTTATTAGAAACGTCTAATTTGTATATTGTGGAAATGTTTTTAAGTGAGCGTTTTGCTTGGAATGTACAGTTAAACAATGGCATTAAGCTAAATTTGGGGCGCACAGAGTTTATCGACAGATTACAGCGCTTTGTGGATTTATTGCCACTTATTTCAAAGCAAGACAGACAAGTGGATTATGTAGACTTGCGCTATGACACTGGTTTAGCGGTAGGCTGGAAAACCTTAGATAAATCAGCATAACAACAGTATTAAGAAGAGATTAAAATAACGTGAGTGTGGTAACAGAGGTGAGTGTGATGAGTGTCGGAGTTGGGCAACATGTCTAAAGGTACAGAAAGAAAGCTAATTGTTGGCTTAGACATAGGCACCAGTAATGTAAAAGCTGTGGTGGGTGAACTGTTAGGTGATAATTCCATTAGCATTGTGGGAGTGGGCAGTCATTCGTCTAAAGGCATGGATAAGGGAGGCGTAAACGACCTTAATCTTGTGGTGCAATCCGTTAAACGTGCCGTGCATGAAATGGAGCTGATGGCAGATTGCAGCGTCTCTTCTGTATTTATGTCGATTTCGGGACGTCACGTAAAATGTCAAAACGAAAGTGGCATGGTACCGATTAATAATCAGGAAGTGATCCAAGAAGATGTAGACAATGTGGTTCATGCTGCGCGCTCTGTACCTATTGCTGCCGAGCGTCGTTTGTTACACGTATTGCCTCAAGAATTTACCATTGACGTGCAAGAAAACATTAAAAACCCTATTGGTATGTCAGGTGTCAGAATGGAAGCACAAGCACATATTATTACTTGTGCCGATGACATGGCCAAAAATTTAGTTAAATGTGTGGAACGTTGTGAGCTAACAGCTGACCAACTTATATTTTCGGCACTGGCGTCTAGTTATGCGGTATTAACGGATGATGAAAAAGAATTAGGTGTATGTGTGGTAGATATCGGTGGCGGTACTATCGATATGGTGATCTATACCGATGGCGCAATTCGCCATACGGCGGTCATCCCAGCAGCGGGTAACCAAATTACCAGTGATATCGCTAAGATATTCCGCACACCCATCAGTCATGCTGAAGAGATTAAAATTAAACATGCCTGTGCCCTGAAAGACATGGTCAGCATGGAAGAAAATATTGAAGTGCATAGCGTTGGAGGCAGACCATCTAGAGCCATGTCTAGGCATACATTGGCAGAAGTGATTGAACCTCGTTATCAAGAATTATTTGAACTGGTACATGATGAGATCCGTGCCAGTGGGTTAGAAGAACAAATTGCCGCCGGCATAGTCTTAACAGGCGGCACAGCAAAAATGGAAGGAGCGGTTGAATTTGCAGAAGAAATTTTTCAAATGCCGGTTCGTGTAGGTGAGCCTTTAGGAATGAAAGGGCTGTCTGAATATGTCGAAGATGCAAAATTTGCTACAGCCGTAGGGCTGCTGCAATACGGAAAAGAACATGTCATTAGTCAGCTTGCCATGAAAAACAAGGCAAGTGACGGAGTGTGGCAACGAATTCAAAGTTGGTTCAAGGGTGAGTTTTAAGGGATGATCTTTAAACACATACTGTAATCAATAAAAATGAACAGCGGGCAAGGAAGAATACCCGACTGTTTTTATGTACAAACCGGAGAGTAAAAATGTTTGAGTTAATGGATAGTCATAGCGAAGAAGCAGTCATCAAAGTAATTGGTGTTGGTGGTGGTGGTGGTAATGCGATAGAGCACATGGTGGCGCAGAATATTGAGGGTGTAGAATTTATCGCCATCAATACTGATGCTCAGGTGTTGCGAAGTTCGTCTGCCAACGTTACGTTACAAATTGGATCGGGTGTGACCAAAGGTTTGGGGGCAGGTGCTAATCCTAATATCGGTCGTCAAGCCGCAGAAGAAGACCGAGAAACCATTCGTCAGGCCCTTGAAGGCGCTGATATGGTATTTATCACTGCCGGAATGGGTGGCGGTACAGGCACAGGTGCTGCGCCAGAAGTGGCAAAAGTAGCCAAAGAATTAGGTATTTTGACGGTAGCTGTTGTGACTAAGCCTTTCCCCTTTGAAGGTAGAAAACGCACTGATTTTGCTGATCAAGGTATCGAAGAGTTATCTAAATACGTTGATTCGTTGATCACCATCCCCAATGAAAAATTACTCAAAGTAATGGGCAAGGGCACGCCTTTGTTGCAGGCTTTTAGTGCCGCTAACGATATTTTAAGTGGTGCGGTACAAGGTATTGCAGAACTTATTACGCGCCCTGGTTTGATTAACGTGGATTTCGCCGATGTAAGAACTGTTATGTCTGAAATGGGTACCGCGATGATGGGACATGGTAGTGCATCTGGTGAAGATCGTGCCGAAGAAGCGTCAGAAAGTGCCATTGCTTGTCCTCTTCTAGAAGATATCGATTTGTCTGGTGCTAGAGGTATTTTGGTTAATATCACTGCTGGCCCTGATTTCTCAATAGATGAGTTCGAAACGGTGGGTAATGCTGTTAAAGCTTTTGCTTCTGAAAACGCCACTGTAGTAGTGGGTACCGTAATCGATATGGAAATGACCGACGAATTGCGCGTTACTGTGGTAGCAACAGGTATAGGCGCCGAAAAGAAACCAGATATTTCTTTAGTGTCCAATAGAGCAAACAAAGTGGTTGCTGACGCTCATGAGTTTAAACTTCAAGCTAATGGCTCAAATGTTATGCCTAGCGCTAATGTGATGCCTGAGTCTGCAAAAACGGTATCAAACTCGGAAAAATCGGAGCAAGGAAATGATTTGGAATATTTAGATATTCCAGCATTTTTGCGCAAACAAGCTGACTAGTTATTAAAGTGAATTATTATGTTAAAAATCTGTCCTATCCAACGACTGATGTTAGTCGCAGGGCTAAATGTGACAGTATTTTGACAAAAATAAGTATTTTTAGTACTATATGTGCCGCTTTTTATTCCATTAAGCTATTGAGCTGAAAGGTTATGATTAAACAACGCACCATCAAACAATCTGTACAAGAGACAGGGATTGGTCTGCATAAAGGTGACAAGGTCACTATGACTCTCCGGCCAGCGCCAGCGAATACGGGTATTGTATTTCGTCGCGTTGATCTTGAGCCTTTTGCTGATATTCCCGCTCGCGCAGATGCTGTGGGCGATACTATGCTTTGCACATGTATCAGTAACGCCGACGGTGCGAAAATTTCTACAGTTGAACACTTGGCCTCTGCTTTGGCAGGCTTGGGTATTGACAATATTATTGTAGAAGTTGACAGCGACGAGCTGCCTATCATGGATGGTAGCGCTAGTCCGTTTATCTTTTTGCTGCAATCAGCTGGCATTGAAGAAATCAATGCGCCAAAACAGTTTATAAAAATCAATCAAGCCATCAAAGTAGAAGACGAGGATAAATGGGCTGAACTTCGTCCTTATGATGGCTTTAGAGTTGATTTTAGAATCGATTTTGAACATCCAGTGATCAGTCAAACTCGCCAACATATGGTATTAGACTTTGACTCGTCATCTTATGTAAATGAAGTCAGTCGTGCCCGCACATTTGGTTTTATGAAAGATCTCGAATACATGAACTCACATAACTTAGCCTTGGGTGGCAGCATGGAAAATGCTGTCGCGTTAGACGAGTATCGAGTACTTAATCCTGAAGGATTGCGTTATCCTGACGAATTTTTAAAACACAAAATACTTGATGCTATCGGTGACTTGTATCTATGTGGTCACAGTATTATTGGTGAATTAGTGGCTTACAAAACAGGCCATGGTTTGAATAACAAATTGCTTAACGCATTATTGAATAATAAAGAATGTTGGGAATTTGTTGGTTATGAGACGCCTGAAGAGATGCCTATCCGCTTTGCATCAGCCTTATTAACAAACTAACTCTTTATTTAATTGGACGAGTCGATTATTACCTAGTCGAATAGTGGTTTTGTATAGTCATCAATAATATTTGGTCTAGTTGAATAGTATTATTGGTAAGAATAATCAGCCTAGTGGCTGATTATATGCTGGCAAAGGTATCCCACGCAGGTATCTGAAAGGTATAAGACAGCAACTGTATGTTATGTTTAGTATACCTTGAAATGCTGTTAGTTTAGGTTTTTGTAAATTAAACTTAACAGTGTATTGAGTCCATGTTGAAAAGGCAGTCAATAGTAATGAAATTAACGTTACTCTTTAGAAGTGATAAAGCACGTTTTGTGCTGAATATAGACAAACAAAAATTGCTTTTGGCATTATTAGCTATTAGTGGTGTGTTCTTTGTTTCCAGCCGTTCTACCCATTCTCCAGAAGAAAATATAGCTAGGATCCAGTATGCAAAAACTGGACTAGAGCAACAAGCTAACGAAGTGAGTCTACTCAAAACGTCTACTGAACAACGTATGACAGGCGTGATGCTCAAATTAGCGGATATGCAAAGCCAAATCCAACGTTTGGATGCTTTAGGGTCAAGGTTGGTAGAGCGAGCAAAACTCAATCCCGACGAGTTTAGTTTTAATCAAATGCCTAGCGTGGGCGGTCCCATGGATGACAGTCCGGTGGATATTCAACTACAAGACCAGCTTTTATCGCAAATGACAGGCATGCTTGAAAAAATTCAAAATAAAGCTCAGGAACTCACCGCCCTTGAATCCATCATGTTAAGTCACCATATAGAGCAAGAGAGCAGATTAGAGGGTAAACCTATTAACTCTGGTTGGTTGTCTTCTTATTATGGTATACGTAAAGACCCTTTTAGTGGCTTGCCCGCTATGCACAAAGGGCTTGATTTTGCAGGAAAAGAAGGTGAGCCTGTGTTGGCAACTGGAGCGGGTATTATTACTTGGTCTGGTTCCCGTTATGGATATGGTAATTTAGTGGAAATCGATCATGGTGATGGTTTGGTCACACGCTACGGACACAATAAAGCAGTTAATGTTAAGATTGGCGATGTAGTCACTAAAGGACAAGATATTGCTGTAATGGGCAATACGGGGCGTTCAACCGGCGCTCATGTGCATTATGAGGTAATACGCAAAGGTAAACAGCAGGATCCGTTACCTTTTGTATATCGTAAAAGCTCCTAGCAATTTAGGGAGTCATCAACATATTATCGACAATCGGCCCAAAGAGCCGATTGTTTTATTTTAGTACAGGGTTTGTTCATAAATTGTTTGTGATTTGTGCACAATTTAAATTATTAATCTTTTAGATTGGAAGTTGTAAATCGATGTTTTCTAGTATCTTCACCAAAATATTCGGCAGTCGAAACGACCGGACAATAAAAAAGCTGAGCAAGTCTGTTGAACTTATTAATCAGCTAGAAACTGAATACGAAGCCTTAACTGATGAACAGCTTAAAGACAAAACTAACGAATTCAGAGAACGTTTAGAAAAAGACCAGACCACAGAAGATATTATGGTCGAAGCCTTTGCTGTGGTGCGTGAAGCAAGTAAGCGCGTGTTTGGCATGCGTCACTTCGACGTGCAAATGCTTGGCGGTCAAGTACTACACCAAGGTGAAATTGCTGAAATGCGCACCGGTGAAGGTAAAACCTTGACGTCCACCTTGCCTTCTTACCTCAATGCTATATCAAGAAAAGGTGTGCATGTTATTACCGTTAACGACTACTTAGCCAGTCGTGATGCGGATTGGAGCAGGCCGTTATTTGAATTTTTAGGGTTAACGGTTGGCTGTAATATCCCCGGCATGAACCATGAGCAGAAAAGAGAAGCTTATGCAGCCGATATCACGTACGGCACCAATAACGAATTTGGATTCGATTATTTACGGGACAACATGGCGTTTAGTCCAGGTGACCGTGTTCAGAAGTCGCTACATTTTGCAGTGATTGATGAAGTTGATTCGATTCTTATTGATGAAGCGCGTACCCCTCTGATTATTTCTGGACAGGCTGAAGATAGCTCTGAGCTATATCGCAAAATTAATGTGATTATCCCTGAGCTAAACAGGCAAGAAAAAGAAGATGAAGAAGGTAAAACAGGTGATGGTCACTACACTATTGATGAAAAAGGCAAACAAATCCATTTGACCGAGAATGGGCAGATATTTGTAGAGCAAATCCTGCAGCGTGAAGGCATTTTACCCGAAGACGAGTCTTTGTTTGCAGCGGCTAATATTTCATTATTACATCATGTTAATGCTGCGTTGCGGGCACACAAGCTGTTTTCCAAAGATGTCGATTATATTGTCAAAGAAAACGACATTGTCATTGTTGATGAACATACAGGGCGTACCATGGAGGGACGTCGCTGGTCTGAAGGTTTACACCAAGCAGTAGAAGCCAAAGAAGGGGTGCATATTCAAAATGAGAATCAAACTTTAGCCTCTATCACCTTCCAGAATTATTTCCGCCTATATGACAAACTTTCAGGAATGACAGGCACAGCCGATACTGAAGCCTTTGAATTTCAAAGTATCTACGGTTTAGATACGGTTGTTATCCCCACTAACCAACCTATGGTGCGTGTTGATAAAGCAGATTTGATATTTTTAACCGCAGAAGAAAAATACGAAGCCATAGTCGAAGACATCAAAGATTGCGTAAAACGTGGTCAGCCCGCTTTAGTGGGTACAGTATCAATAGAAAACTCAGAATTGATTTCGGGTATTTTGAAAAAAGCAAAAATTGCCCACAAAGTCCTCAACGCTAAGTTTCACGAACAAGAAGCAGATATCGTTTCTCAAGCCGGTAAACCCGGTGCCATTACTATTGCCACTAATATGGCCGGTCGTGGGACTGATATCGTTTTAGGCGGTAATTGGCAGGCTGAGATTGAAAAAATCCATGATCCTAAGCCAGCTAAAGTAGAGAAAATCAAAGAAGAGTGGAAAGTCGCACATGATGCTGTTTTAGCTTCTGGTGGTTTGCACATTATAGGAACCGAGCGTCATGAATCACGTCGTATCGATAACCAATTACGTGGTCGTTCAGGCCGTCAAGGTGATGCGGGTTCTTCGCGTTTTTACTTGTCATTAGATGATGCGTTAATGCGTATATTTGCCTCTGAAAAGATGGGCAATATGATGAAACGTTTAGGCATGGAGCGCGGCGAAGCGATTGAACATCCTTGGGTAACGCGGGCTATCGAAAACGCTCAACGTAAGGTTGAGGGTCGTAACTTCGATATGCGTAAACAATTGCTTGAATATGATGATGTGGCTAATGATCAACGTAAAGTTATCTACGAACAGCGCAATGAATTATTAAACGAAGGCGAAATCAGCGAAACCATTGAAGTGATTCGCCAAGATGTCGTTAACGGTATTCTAGACCAATATATTCCACCACAATCCTTAGAGGAAATGTGGGATGTTGCTGGTCTAGAAGAACGGTTCAAAGCTGAGTTTTTAACAGATATGCCAGTACAAAAATGGCTGGATGAAGACGACAAACTTTATGAAGAAAAACTTCGTGAACGCGTCTTAGCTGAGGTTAGTGCTGCATACAAAGCCAAAGAAGATATTGTTGGCCCAGAAGTCATCAGACAATTTGAAAAAGCGGTGATGCTTCAAAATCTAGATAGCCATTGGAAAGAACATTTGGCGGCTATGGATCATTTACGGCAAGGTATTCATTTACGTGGTTACGCCCAGAAAAACCCTAAACAAGAATACAAGCGTGAATCTTTTGAGCTGTTTTCTGAGATGTTAGAAGCGTTAAAAGTTGAAGTTGTGACTATCTTAAGTAAGGTACAAGTCAAAGCCAAAGAAGATGTTGAAACAGTAGAAGAGCAAAGACGTCAGGCTGATGAAACACCAAAAAATTTCGAGCATGAATCAGCAAGCGAGCCAGAACAACCTAAAACGGCATTACGCCAAGGACCCAAAGTAGGCCGAAATGATGCTTGCCCTTGTGGTTCAGGTAAAAAGTATAAACAATGCCATGGTAAGTTAAGTTGATCTGAGCTTATATCCAAGCATCAAAAGTCGGGCATATGTCCGACTTTTTTTGTTTAGGTGTAGGGCTTTTAGTCGATAAAAGGAACCAAAATGAAAATAGTCGAAGTGGCGGTAGGTGTTATCAAGCGTGATAACAAAATCTACATCAGCAAACGGGCAGATGAGTTACATCAGGGCGGTAAGTGGGAGTTCCCGGGCGGCAAACGTGAGCCAAACGAAAGTATTGAGCAAACGCTTGCTAGAGAGTTGCAAGAAGAGATTGGCATTCAGGTGACGACACAAAGCCAGTTTATGCTGATTGAACACGACTACGGCGACAAAAAAGTACGCTTAGATGTGCGTTTAGTAGAGTCCTTTAAGGGCGAGCCCAAACATCAGGAAGGGCAAGTCAGTCAGTGGCTTGAGATTGCCCAATTAGATAAGTTTGAGTTTCCTGCTGCTAACAAAGCCATCATAAAACAATTGCAGCGCGAATTTGCTGATGCTAGCTAGATTAAGGCTACCCGCTAATAAGCATGTCACCAAACAGCGGAAGCCTCACGCCACCGCGTCCATCAATATTATATCCCAGCGATAGGTTGCCAAAGCGATCCTCCGCGCGACTGAGGTCGGTTCGTTTTGGCCTAACTCTCGGTACAGAACATCCTTAGCGTTAGCTTCGATTTCTTCGGGAAAGTACATCTGTGCGACAAGACGATGGGAAGAGCCTTCCACGTCAAAATGGATATGCGGTGTTCGCAACCCCAAGGGCGTATCGTAGAAACGCGGTTTGATTGTTTTTATTCGCCATTCACCAGTATTGCCTGTTACCAAATTGGCGACACCTTGAAAATGGGGATCGAGTGGCGCAGTGTTCTGTTCGTTTTCGTGTGCATAACGGCCTGCCGCATTTGCCTGCCAAATTTTAAGTCTGGCGCCTTGCATTGGATTACCATCGCGATCAAGCACTCGGCCTTTGACCTCAATCACTTCTCCCTGCGCGCGAGTAGTATGCCCTTTGAGCATAGTAAGATCGTAATCATCTTCACCCTGATAACCAGTCGGAAAGAATGGCCCCATAGGTGATTCTGCGGTCGGTGCAAGAGCCTGTGTTTTGGCCAAGCCCCGCGTCGCCGCGAGGACGGTTGCGCCCGCCGCGACTGAGAAAAATTTACGACGAGACATAGTAAATTTTGAATTACTCATTTCAATTCCTTATTTTGAATAGGCTTGTGTCACTTGTTGCATTACTAAATCTTTTACTCACTAATAGCCTTGGCGACACCTAAGGTGTCAATATGCTGCTGAAACTTCACCCCTTTGCCGTCTGCCGTAGTCCAAATATGCACAGCTTGGGGATTTATTTTTCGACCAGTCTGTTGTTAGTAAAAAAAACGTTCTTCGATAATTTTGTTATCCAGTATGATAAAGGTCGCTATCTCAGCAAAGTCTCTGCGTTTACCGCTGACTAAGTCAACAATTTGCATATCGATAAACAGGGCAAACTGATTGCCGGTAATAAAGGGGCCATCAATACTGATGTCTTCCATCTTGTTATGACTGAGCCAGATGGATAAGGTTTCCCGCGCAGCCACAAATCCGGTGATTTGTATGGGCTCATCGCCCTTCGCTGGGGCCGGTTTTAAAATGCATACATCGGTTGCCCAATACTTGTCTGCGGCTTCTTCGACCTTACCTGCTAATAATAACTTGGCAAAGTCATCAGCAAGTTGGTTAAGCAAAATGTTACTCATCAGAGTGTAGGTGTTGCATATGCCAACTTCCTTGATTCTTTAACAGGACGGCGGAAGATATTCGTTGTTTATTCACTACTTTTGTTTTGCTAGAACCTTAAATTACCAAGACCCAGTCAAGCAGGAACTTGAATGGGAGGGTAATTCGCTGGCAAATTAATCGCTAAAACCTGAATACCTGCCGCCTTACCGTTATTTCAAGTTGAGTTCTTGGTATTGACTAGAACTCAGTGATTCACGCATAACTTCACGATCGCCGTACTCCTTGTCTGATTTACGGTCGTCGGTCGACATTTTTTTCTGGATTTTTTCCCACACAGCTTTGCGCTGTGCTGTGGTTACAAAGTCTTTAAACTCAACGACTAATACCAAGTCTGCTTCGCCTTCACGAGGATGGGTGGCGGCTAATACGTGATAGTCCAACACATAACCTTCTTCTTTACCCATTTCATAACTGTCTTTCCAAGTCCCTGCCAAGTGATCCATATAGTTTTCAAATTGACCTGATTTGACTTTGATGCCGTGGGCTTCCCACACGCTGCCATAGGTATAACTGGAATCTTTCGCCAGCACAGTACCTGAGGTAGCAACCAATAAAGAGGTCGCCAGTATCATTGTTTTAAGCATTTTCATAATTTCACTTCCGTTGTTTTGCCACTCACCATGAGTAGGCATTTAATCTAAAACTTGCTTTATTTGTTTGCTACAAACGCCCACCGAAATTGAGTTTTACCACAGTGACAACTATTCAGGCGTTAGTAGTGGAATAAGCATGGCTGGTGAATAGCTAAATGGTCAACGAGGCGAACGTTAATTTATCGTCAATAAAACGTTATTTTTCGCTTTTGATGGAAGCAGGGCTGACATGGCTCAATAGGATAATCGAGCTAAAAAAGAGCGCTAGCGTAAATCTAAACAGATTAAGTCAGTTGTCGGTATTGGGCTTGGGCAATAAATCTGGCCAGCCGTATTTTTCCCATACTTCAACTAAGCCTATTTTTGCGGCAAAAGGCATAAAATCAGGATCTAAGCGTACTTGGCGAATAGGCTCGATATCTGCCCACAGTGAAATGAGGCAGCTCATGCTGGCAGGAGTGACTTGTTGACCCACAGTTTTAAACACCATTTGCCCGTGGCCCATCCAAATCGCCGGCAATACTATGGCGACGTCTGATTGATCTGGCAAGCTAGCGTACATTATCTCCAGCACCTGGCAATACTTTAGGCGATCTTGTTCTTGGCCGCTGCATATTCCTTTGGAGACCGTTTGCCAATAAGCATCAAGCTCTTGCTCGGACATGGGTTTAGTGCCTGTTGGTACCGTCATAACCGCGTTCATCATTAAACGTGTTTGGGAATATTGTTTGACTGCTAGTTCACTTTCACCCATAGCGGCGCTAGCCACGGCTAACCATAATGACGGGAAGCCCACAGCCACGATTTTTTCACCAATACGTCTCGCTGCAACGAGATCGCCAAGATTTAGTAAAGCTGAACTTAAATGCACCAGATGGCGACCATTTAGCGGGTCTTGTTCTGCTGCCGCAGTAATATAAGGCATCGCTTGCTGAGTTAGCCCGCAGTAAGCTAAAAAAGAACCAAGTCTAGCCAGTACCTCGGAATTATTCGGCTCCAAACGATAAGCCTTAAAGGCTAGATCAAGTGCTGCAAGTGGATTGTTATGGGTCCAGTGGTAGACCCCTAACATCACTAAGGCATGACCATCAGTTGGCGATAATTCCATTGCCTTACTCGCACATTCGGCCATGCGGGTAACAAAGGGCAGTTTATCTGGATGCGGAGTAAACACGGTAACGTAGGCATTGGCTTCTGCTAATGCAGTCCAGCATTGGGCAAACTGCGGATCGAGTTTGACCGCCTGTTCTAATAGCGCGATAGCGGTTTCTAATACTCCCTCGCCAACTATGCGCCTTGATAATGCGCGACCTTGCATATACAGATCATAGGCTTGCTGGTTGTGGGTAATCTCGTTCATTTTTGGAGCAGATAGTGTCAAGCCTAAAGCGGCACTTAATCCAATCGTCACAGCGCCTGCTACGCGTTCTTGCAAGGTAAAAATATCGTCTACTGTGCCTGTGTAACGATTACCCCAAACTTCAAATCCACTTTTACCCTCAAGCAATCGTACGTTAATGCGCACTGCATTACCTTGGCGTTGCACCGAGCCTTCAACTAGGTAGGCGACACCTAGTATCTGGGCAATTTCCGGCAGCGATCCTTGGCTGTCTTTTACACCAAATGAAGAGCTGCGCCCCGCCACCTTAATGCTGGGTACTTGGCCAAGCATGGTAATAATTTCGTCCACTACACCATCTGCAAAGTAGTCTTGTTGCTCCATGCCAGAAAAAGCCAGTACCGCAATCTTAGTATGCTGATTGTGTGAATTATTGGCGGCTAATTCAAAGTCAGGTTCACGCTGTAGCCAAGCATTGAGTAACAGACCATAGTCAAGGGTGTTTGCGTTACCTTGAAGTGTGGCTAATTTAGTCAATACAGCGGTTTTTAAACGTTGTTCGGTGCGAATACGCTGACAGCTTAGCCACTGTTCAAAGGCTTCGCCAAAATTGAGTTGATCTAACAGTGGGTTGGTTGAAATGGCGGTCAATTGCTGGAAATATTGACTGTAATTGCCTTGCACTAAAGCGTGCTCCAAACAAAACAAGTCTGTGGGTATGGCAGTGCCGCCAAGGGATACATGGGTGCGAGTGACCACCAACAACTTATTATCAAAGGAAGAAAGTAACTTTCCTAGTTCAAGCAAGCATTGACGTAAACTGGCTTTAGCCTGAGCTTCGAACCGCCCAGGCCACAATAAGCGGCTAATAAAGGCTCGTTCTAGTGGTTCATCAGGCACTAAGCAAAGCATAGCCAAAATGCCTCGGGCACGCCTGTTAGCAATAGTAATTTCTTGGCCATTTCTATCTTTTAGTCGAAACACCCCAAAAACCGAGGCATGTACCTGCCCAGTGCGTATATCCCAAATATCTTGCTGTCGTCGTTCTTTCATCTTTTTGTGATTAACTTGTAAAGTATAATGTGCTGACGATTAATGGCATATTTTGTTACCGCTAAATTAGGGTCTGATATTTATGATGATGAACATTAGTTGGTTGATATTTGAGCGTATCGACAATTAAGTTAATTGGCAACACGAATATCACTTCAGGGGGAACACTATTCGGATATTGGCTCTTACCATAATATATATGGCTTAGTGACGATAGGAGCTTAGTCAACCGAGTTAAAAGGCCCTATAAAAAAGCGAGCCTTAAAAAGGCTCGCTTGTGGTAGATACATTATTTCAAAAATACTTTGCTTGGCGTTGGTTTTCTATTTTTTAGAAACGGTAACTTGCACCGATAGTAATACGTCTGTCAGGCAGACCGACGAAACATAGTAGTGCATTTTCTGCCACACAGTATTGGTCAATACGCTCTTCGGTTAAGTTAACCGCTTCAAGGCCAACGTTGAATTGCTCAGTGACGTCATAACTAATACTGGCATTTAGTTGTCCTCTGTCCGCCGTCACAACAGGGAAACTAAGGGTACTACTACCACTTGAATTAGCGCCGCCAGCAAAATCTTGGGTACGGAACGCTTCACGCCATGTGTAACGCATCCGAGCTGAAAGACCAAATTTCTCATAATATAAGGTAAAGTTGTACGCATTTTCTGAGAAATCCAATAAGCCCCGGTCGATACATACATCGCCTAGGACCTGTAATCCGCGACCTGACGTACAATCTTCCACTGAGCCACCAGAAAAATCTTGGATAGTGTAATTAGCAATCACACCAAAGCCTGAAGCCCAACCCAAGTCATCTTCAAAACTTGAAAGGTCGTACTGGAAAGCAAATTCGTAACCGGTTTGTGTGGTGGATTCTGGGTCGTTACTGGGCTTAGTAAAACCCACACACATGCCTATTTGGTTCGGATCGCTCGCCAGTACAGCGGGTACAACGATTGGATTGTAAATACCGCCACCTGGACACTCTGGCCCTGGCTCTCGGGATAATCCACCTGTTAGGTTATCAGGATCATCTAGTAAAGCAGCCCCTTCAAAGTCAGAGCCAAATATATTGGTACGTTTTTTCGTAAAGTAACCAATACTGGCAACTGCGGCTTCGGCAAAATACCATTCAGCGGAAATATCGAAAGAATCGACTTCTTCTGGCTCTAAGCCGGGATTACCTAACGCAATAACAGAGTTTTCTTGGTCATCAAAACTAAAGCCAGTGGATAATTGATTGAAGTTAGGGCGTCTGATGTCTGTGCCATAGCCTAAACGCACCACTACATCATCATGAGGTTCAATGACTACATTTAACCGAGGTAACATGAAGTCATAACTGCCACTGGTAGTTTCTAAGGTATTGTCTTCAGGATTAAAGCCAATCGAATCAATGTCTGTTTCAATATAACGTACACCAAAGTTACCGCGAATGAAGTCGTCATATTCAAAGTTCGCTTGCACATATAAAGAGTGGGTTTGTTCTTTAATTTTATAGAAAGCATCTGTTTTAGATTGCACATCCAAAATAGCAGGGCTGTCGGGATCATGGGCGATAACGGCGTCTTGTAATATCTTTATCGTGCCTTCTGGATCTGAGAAAGAACGGTCAGGATCAACTAACAAGAAGTTAGCAATGAATAAATCGCGACCATCTGCATCGTTGTAGTTGCTAGGTCCATTGACTAACAACTCTTCAAACAACAAGCCGTTGGGACTGTCTTCCATTTGGCTAAAGCCACCAATTTTGCCATCAATATCTTCAAAATGACTTGATGTTTTATTAAAGCGATAACCAAAATCTACCGAAGTAATATAATCAATTTGGTCAACATAATAGCTGAAGTCAATGCGTATGGCATCTTCAGAGTTTTCAGTTTTATTACGGCCCACATCAACTTGGTCTAACACCACATTAGCTGGATTGGTTAAGTCTGCAACAGAAGGTGCCCATGGCGAATTGTAATCAATTCCCCATGCCAAGGAGCCACCAGATAAATCATATATCATAGGTGTGCAGTTCTCGTTACGAGTATTGCCTTCAATGGTACAGTTTGGGTTAATAAAGTTCAGTGTTGTACTTAAGGTTGGGTTAGTGGTATCAGCGCTTGAAGATGAAATTTCAGCACTTATCTTCAGGTTATCGCCTTGCCACTCACCACCCAATACAAACACACTGTTGTCGGTTACGCGCGCGCCAGTTTCACTTGAGAAACGTAAATTAGGATTCTCTTGAGTCGCAACATTTGGATCGCCAATTGAGCCAGCAAGTGCCGCTTGATAAGAACCTATATTCACACCACCGATAGTACCAAAATTAATGGTTTCAAATGCAGTGGGCACATTGTCGTTTCTAAATGCACTGACACCTGATGCCTGCACTCTATAATTGTCTCTGCTGCGTTCCTGTTCATTGATAATGGCATCAAAATGAAATTTAAGATCACTGTTAGGTGCCCATTCAAAGGTGGTGGCTAAGTTAACGGTTTCATAATCATCATTTTCTTGTTCTTGTACAAAGAACTGAATACCCATAAATTCTTCAGGAGAACCACCACTGGAGTTGGTAGACAGATTGTCACGGTCAGCGCGAGGACGGAATGACACGGCTTCTTGCTCTGTGTAACTGCCGCTAATTACAAATCCGAATTTACCAGCATCAGTTTCCCAATTGTCACCATAGGCACCAGAAAATCTTGGTTTAAGGCTTTCAGTACTTAGACTGCTGTCTTCAGCTTGAACACGCACGTGAGCTAAAGTCTCAGATAATTCAAGAGGACGAATAGTACGCAAGTTAACCGTACCACCTACAGAGCCTTCAATCGTTTTGGCTTGAGGTGCTTTAGTGACTTCAACAGCTGAAATAATCGAAGCGTTTATATCTTCAAAACTAATGCCACTGCGTCCGGAGCCACTGCCTACGGTTGAAACCCCGTTAATTTCAACACGATTGGCGTTCGTACCCCGAATTTGAACACCGGTACCCACACCAGCACTTCTGGTAATTTGCACACCAGTAATGTTTTCCAGTACTTCTGCCAAGTTTTGGTCGGGTAGTTTACCCACATCATCCGCTTTAATAATTTCGACTAAGTTAGTTGATTCGCGTTTTTCCAAAAGAGCGCTAGTAAGAGAGGCTCTGATCCCTGATATTTCAATGACTTCAAAGTTGTCATCAGCTGGGGTTTCTTGTGCTGAAACATTCGGTGCTGCCAACATAGCTACTGCAGCTGCACTGTATATTGCTGAATGTGCTCTGCGACTTTTGAGTACAGAGCTTATTTTATTGAGTTTAGTTTTCATGGGTTCTCCATTCACAAAGTGAAAGATTTATTAGTTTTTGACATTCAACTTGTTTACGTTTTGTTCAAGTTGTAAACAAAATGTTTCAAGCTTGTAGCCTAAAATACCTACTTTACACCTGCTTTGTCAATACTTTGGTAAGGCCAATTGACAATTAATGGAGGTTTAATTGTATAAAGCGCCTGTTTTTATCTAAATTCAGGTTATTTTGGTATGGCCAATTTATAAGGTGAGTTTTTTTAGAAAATAAATGTGTAGTAATGAGTTGGGCGTTTTGGTGTTTTTAAAGTGTGAGTACTTCTGATGTGGCTTATGTGTAAAGTGAAGTATGGTTGCGTGAGCATTATGATAAAAAGCTCACCTAAAACCTATGGATTGGTAAGTGTGGTGTTTGGCCTTACCGCCTGATTTTGTTTCTGTGGGGCGTATCATATATATCAGGATCAAAAAAGCGAGCCATTAAGGCTCGCTTGCGGTTTATGACATGTACATTCTGTTCGATAAAGCTAGATAATATTCTTGTTTACTAAAGTTATTGCCAAATTAATGAATAATGCTTTTAACCGTGCGCTCTATTAATTTGTAGTTGGTCGACTCCACGAAGCCGATTGAAAACGTTTGGGGAGTGTTAAGGTATTTGTTTTTTTCGCTACGGCCAAAGCCTAACACTGTCATATAAGGTCTACTTACGTAGTCGTCAGGGTAGCTATCATCTTGATGGTGCAACAAGTAGATCATACGTGAAACTTTTTCATCACCAAATGCAAACCATTCCGGAGAGGGTAAGTCACCTTTAAATGCTTCTTTGATAGGATGTGCCTTGTCATCGGCAGATGTATACCAAAAATCGCTGTCATTCATTTCACCGCCAGGCACACCTTCGTATTGCACCCAGTAATGATGGTTTTGGCTAACCAGCGTCATGGTGAAGTCGCATCTGTCAGGATAGAAGTCCCATTGTCCTTGCCACTTTCCATTGTCTGAAGTAAAAATAATTTGCACATGCTGTGCAGTTTCAATCGCAATATAGGAACTAGACTTGTCTGTACCCGCATTCATTGCGTGAAAATAATTACCGTCTTGTTTGTGTATTGCATTTGGAAAGCCCCTGTATTCACCCTTCCAACCAGAACCTTTGGTATTGTTAAACCCAATCCAATCAACACCATCAGAATCCAGCATGCTGGATAGACCGCCACCTTCTTTTTCAAGGTAAAAAGTGGCATTCGAAATACTCACTACATAAGCAGAAACACCGCCAGCTGAGTCGTCGGTACCATGGGTTAACGTCACTTTACCTACCTCAGATAAAATATTGCAACCTACACTCAAGATAACAAAGCTAATAACTAGCAGTTGTGCGGTTATTCTTAAAAACATATTGTTTACTCGTCTATAAAAGTAAGGACAGCAGTTCACTGTCCCTAATATTTCAAATAAGCATTACCTGAATCCTAGGTAAATACTTTCTACTTAAGCTTTGCGCTCTTTTTGAGGAAGAAACCTATTGTTAATATCGTTAATGCGCACAACACAAACACCATTCGGCCCCACATTGGGTTCGGGATCAGCATCATGGCAAATACACCACTACCCATGAAAATGACCATAGAACCTAATTTATGACGTTGCTGACTGTCGTACTCATCTTGTTCAAAGTCAGCAATTACAGGGGTTTCTAAATCAGCAAAGAAACGGTCAGTTTCCTGCTTATGTTCATCTCGCTCTTCTTTATAGAAAAAGCTGGTTGAACAGAAAAAGCCAGCGGTAATAAGTAAATGTGCTGCAATGGTGATCATTAATGTTAGGTCGATAGATTCACGGCGAGTAAATTCTTGTGCTAAGCCGAACCAATTTGCAAACACATCTGGGGTTAAAACATTAGCCGTACACCAGGATACAATAAGACCTATTGCCACAGTGATCCACGGAGCCCACTGTGGTGTTTTTTTAATAAATAGTCCTAAAATCAATGGAATAAGCAAAGGCATTTGGATCATGACAGACATGTTCATCATTAACTCGAACAGGCTTAATTCCTTCAATGACTTGAAAAACAAGGCAACTACTATGACGAATATTCCGCTAACGAAGCTAATTACTCGGCTCACTTTAAGTAAGTGCTTATCATCTACGCTCTTATTCTTTCTAAGCAGTATTGGTTGATAAATACTTCTGACAAAAATCCCAGCATTTTTATTTAAGGCAGAATCCATGGAGGACATAGTTGCGGCGAACAAACCTGCTAATAACAAGCCTACAGTTCCCACAGGCATAGCATTTCGGGTGAAGACTAAATACACAGCGTCAGCCGCTTTATTACCTAATTCTGGATAAGCTGCTGCAGCGTCAGGATATAAGATGGCAGCTGCCCATGGTGGAATGAACCAAATAATACTGCCGAACCCCATTAATACCATAGCAAGTAACGATGCTTTACGAGCGTTGGCGGAATCTTTGGCATTCAAAAATCTAAATGAGTCATGCATGTTCATAATGGTGATCATTTGTTTGGCTAAAAAGAACACAAAAGTGCCCACCAAAATCAGGCCGTAATTCATGTCTGGACCCATGACAAAATCTGTCGGGAAGTCATTTACTAAATTAATTGGCCCGCCCACCATGACCAAAGCCACTATGGCGCAGGCTACTGAGATAACCGCCACAATTAATGTTTGCACAAAGTCAGAGGCAACCACGCCCCAGGCTCCAGATAACACCGATACAAATACAACTGTTAGCCCAGTTACTATTATGGTTAGAGTAATATCTGCTTCAAAAACCGCACTCGCAAAAACGCCCAAGGCGTTAAGCCATACGCCTGCGTTAATAAAGCTAAAAACAATGAGAGCCCATGAAAAAAACGTTTCATTCTGACTACCAAAACGGCGTTTGATACCTTCAGTTGGTGTATCAACACGCATTTGCCGGAAACGTGCTGAGAAATACAGCCAACCACAAAAGTATGCGAATGTATTGGCAAAAAATACTAATGTAATGGCGAAACCATCTGTGAATGCTTTACCTGCAGCTCCGGTGAAAGTCCAAGCAGAAAATTGTGCCATGAACGCCGTTGAACCCACCATCCACCAAAGCATTCGACCGCCGCCGCGAAAGTAGTCGCTGGTAGAGTTTTTTGCCATATTTTTGAAAGCAAAACCAATACCGATTATGAGTAAAAAATATCCTGCAATGACTAAATATTCATAAAACATGGGGTTACCTTTTATTGCAGGTGACTAACGTCAACCCAGTTATCATTTTTACGAATAAGATCAATAAGTTGCTGATATTGTGCACCTTCTTTGAAGGTTTGATAGGGGGCGACTTCCTCGCCTTTAATATCACTGATTAATTCTTTGATAAGGTTACGCCAGTTTCTTTCAGTATCACCCTCAACATTAGGAATGTTTTTGGCGATATCTTCAGGTAAGGTAACTTCGATCCATTCATTATTCTGGTCGTACATATATAGTGGTCCGCTAGCATAATGGCCTTTTATATATATCGCGCCCTTACTACCATAAATGACTATATGATCTTCATTGAAACGTGGATGTAGGCCACCATGTTTGAACATTACTGAAACGGGCTTTTGTGCTATTGGACTTTCAAGTTGCGCTAATACGGTATACGACCATTCCACATTGGATTCACCCCATTTTAAAGAGGGGTCATCAATATTATCAGGAATAAAATCACGTCGTGTTTTGAAGTTATGTATACCCTCGACTATAGGTGCGCGACCTAAGTCATCACGCACTTCGCCCATAATAGATAGAATTTTTTCACCTATGATTGAGGTGACAATCGATAACTTATGGGTGAAGTTGTTGTTTAAACGACCGCCGCCATCTTCTTTTCTATGAGACCAGCCGAATGGAATATTTCGCTCTAGGTTAAAGTGCGATATGTACTCCACTTCTAACGGCTCACCAATAGCACCAGCAGCCACTAATCTTTTGGCGTGGATCACCTCAGGCATATATCTGAAACTGGAAGCAAAGGCTGTTTTCACCTTTTTTTCAACGGCTAGTTCATACAACTTTTTAGACGTTTCACCACTATGGGTTAAAGGTTTATCACTAAACACATGGCATCCAAACTCTATAGCTTGGCGAATCGGTTGTTCGTGGGCTCCACCTGGGGTGCCGATTGATACTACGTCTGGTTTGCAGTCAATAAGTGCTTGTTTCCAGTCAGTCCCTGCGTAAGGAATGTCTAACTCTTTGGCGACTTGCTGAACGACACTTGCTGTTCTACCCACTATGCCAACGACCTCAGCTCCCATATCTCTAAATGCTGCAGTGTGTCCTTGACCGGCGAATCCGGTACCTTGTATTAATACTCGTATCTTTTTATTCATTGTATTTTTCCTGATTTATCAAAAACCAAATTTAGAATGTTTGTTTACCAATTCCATACTGTGCCATCTTCCAAACGGCTGACCGGCAGATAAGAACGTTTATAGGGGTATTCTTTTGCTGCTTCTTCATCAAACTCAATGCCTAAGCCAGGGGCGTCACCTAAATAAGCCATGCCATCTTTAACTTCAACTGAATGCTTAAAAATACGCTTAGAATGATCATTACCAAAACCAACAAATTCTTGAATTCCGAAGTTAGGCGCCCACAGATTCAAATGCATATGAGCAGCAAAACAAACAGGGGATAGATCAGGCGCACCATGAGGGGCGGTTTTGACATTATAAATACTCGCAAAATCTGCAATGCGTCGTAATGCGGTTATGCCACCAGCGTGGGTAGCGGCCACTCTGATATAATCGATAAGTTGATTTTGAATGAGTTCCTTACAATCCCATATGGTGTTGTAAGTCTCACCTATAGCTAGAGGAGTAGTAGTATGCTGACGGATAACTTTATAGCTGTCTTGGTTTTCAGCAATAGAAGCATCTTCCAAAAATAATAAATTGTAGGGCTCCAATAACCTGCCCAATCTGGCAGACTCAATGGGTGTTAAGCGGCTATGTACATCATGCAAAAAATGCACATTGTTACCAAAGCGTTCTCTTGCCTTATGAAAAAGCTCCACAACCATGTTGAAATATTTTTGTGTAGACCATTCTTCTTCTGGCGGTAAAGGTCGACTACCTTGAAGCTCAAAATAATCCGCTTTATCTCCCAGTACCCCATATGTCACATTTAACCCAGGTACAGCACACTGTAATCGAATAGCCTTAAAACCATGATTTATATGTTCTTCAGTTTTATCTAAAGTGTCGTCAATCGTTTCGCCACTGGCATGGGCGTATAAATTCACTCCGCGCCTACTTTTGCCGCCAAGTAATTGATAAACAGGCATGCCTGCTGCTTTACCTTTTATGTCCCATAAGGCCATATCAATCGCGGCTATAGCAGCCATATTTACCGCGCCCTTGCGCCAATAAACCCCTCTGTATAGATATTGCCATATATCTTCAATGTCGTGAGCATTACGTCCAATTAGGCAGGGTGCAACATGTTCTTCTAGGTAAGTTACCACCGCCATTTCGCGCCCATTGAGGGTGGCATCTCCAAAGCCATAGATACCTGAGTCTGTTGTCACTTTTACTGTGACAAAATTTCTGCCTGGGCTACAAACAAACACTTTAATTTCTGTTATTTTCAACTGATGTTCTCTCTTTGTATCTTAATCGAACCGTTTTACTAAACCGGTTTAGTTGTATAAATTATCATAATATTGCAATATGTCAACACCATAGGATTTAAATTATCAGCAGAAATAAAGAACGATGACAAAAGTAAAATTAGTGGATGTTGCCCAGCTTGCATCAGTATCTAAAAGCACTGCATCTCAATATATTAACGGCCGTTTTGATTATATGTCGAAGGAAACACAGGAGCGTATTAGGGCGGCGATTAAGGAGCTAGACTATGTTCCCAATCCTATTGCCAGAAATTTAAAGGCAGATAAAACTAAAACAATAGGTGTAATTGTAAGGGACATTACCGGTTTTGATACTAGTCATACCATTCGTGGGGTCGATGATTTTTGTAAAACTTGTGACTATAACGCATTGATTTACAACACTGATTTTGATCCTGAGACTGAAGCCAAATCGTTGGAAGCTTTGTATCAACTGCGTGTAGACGGCATTATTATCGTTTCGTCAGGGGGAAATAATAAACTGATCTCTGAATATATAAACAAGGGCATGCCTATTGTTCATTTTCAGTTAGAGCATGATGGCAGTGAAAAAAATCTTATCCTGTCAGATTATCGCCAGGCTGCATTTGATGCCACTGAATATTTAATTCGACTCGGGCATAAAAAGATATGTTTTGTCACACAAGATTTTAAAAATGTAAAATCCAGAAACGAACGTTACCTTGGTTATTTATCCGCCCTCGAAAAACACCATATTTCATTGGATAAGAATCTAATTCAGTATTGGCATCGAGAAACTGGATTTGAGCATTCTCCGAAAAGCATCATTAAATCGAGCGCCGCGCCTACAGCCTTCTTTACCCAGCATTTAGCCATCACCACTGAGCTTCTGACTCATTTAAACCAAGAAAAAATATCCATACCCGATGATGTTTCACTTATTGGTTTTGACGAAATTCCCATGGCTGAGTTTTTCAAAGTGCCAATTACAGTAGTTAAGCAACAGCCCTATGTTATAGGTAAGGAGGCGACTAAATTATTGTTAGAGAATATTAATGATAAAAATAGACACGCTCAAAAAATAATGATCTCTTGCTCCATCACTGAAAGACAGTCGTGTAAAAAGATATTTTAATTTCTATCTTTCAATACTAATTTTAACTTAGTCAATTATTGACAGCTATTAATGGCAGCGGTTAATATATGTTAATTACTAAATCGGTTTAGTTTTATGGTTATAATACTTTCTACTAGGTATTTTAGTCAGTAACTTTCTGCTCATCCTAACTTCCGGTAATAACTACAATGAATAATATAAAGACATTTTTTAAATCCCTACTGCCGGGAATATTTTTGTTTGGGTTTACTGTTGGCACTGGCAGTGTCACTGCCATGGCAAAAGCAGGGGCTGACTATGGCATGTCCTTGTTATGGACCATTTTTATCTCCTGTGCCATCACTTATTTTTTGATTCAATTATTTGGGAAATTTACCCTGGTAACTGGCTTGACTGCGTTGCAATCATTTAGAAAACATATCCATCCAGCCGTTGCCATATTTTTTATAGTGGCGCTTACCACACAGATATGCGGAAGTGTTATTGGAGTGATGGGGATTTTGGCAGATGTCTGTTACGAATGGTCTAAGAATTTTATAGACGGAGGCATATCTCCGGTTTATATCGCGCTGTTTTTTATCACATTTGTCTATGCTGTTTTTCTGGTTGGAAGAACAGAAGTATTTGAAAAAGTGTTGGCCTTTTTTGTCGCCATCATGGCCTTATGTTTTCTGATTAATTTTTTCATTCTGATGCCTCCTGCTATAGAGATCTTAAAAGGTATGGTACCTAATGTGCCGGATACTGGTGCTGATAAAAATTCATTTCTGGTGATAGCTTCCATGGTGGGCACCACGGTTTTCTCTGGGTTGTTCATATTGCGTACCATACTAGTAAAAGAAGCTGGCTGGACCATGGGCGACTTAAAGACTCAAAACAGAGATGCGCTGTTTTCGGCATTTTTAATGTTTATCGTCAGTACTGCAATAATGGCTGCAGCTGCGGGATCTTTGTTTGTACAAGGGATTACTTTGGTCAATGTTACCCAAATGATTTATCTACTTGAACCCTTAGCTGGCGCTTCTGCCGTGGCTATCTTCACTATTGGGCTGATAGCTGCAGGTGTGTCTTCGCAGTTTCCCAATGTGGCATTACTACCTTGGTTGTTAGACGATTTTCACCAGCGTAAACCTAACCTTAAGAGACCAAGCTACAGAGTGATGGCCTTAGTCATATCTTTGTTAGGCTTAATTGTGCCGATTTTTAACGCTAAACCTATTGCCGTAATGGTTGGATCTCAGGCTTTTGGTGCTTTGGTGCTGCCAGCGACTGTAGGCTGCATATTCTATATAGGTAATATAAGAAGCCTAATGGGAGAGTATAAATTTTCAAAGATAACGAATGTTATATTGTTGATGATATTCATATTTGCCTTGGTCATGAGTTACATGAGTCTTACCGGTATCCTATCTACGTTACAGGCTCTTTGATATCACATGGCTACTTGCCAAACTACGTTGTGTACGCTCCAGTAGGAGCGTTTTTAAACTCCCTCGCGAATATCACACTTATATAGAGTCAGAGCTTGGGTGAGCACCTTACCTTCGATAAATAAAATAGGACCCCCACTATGAATAAGATAATTAAGTTCACTTCCAATCGTGTTTGGCGAACCTATCAAGGTGGCAAGCTGCTGGATACAATCGAAGGCAAAGAAAACCCTCAAGATTCAAGCTTTCCTGAGGATTGGATTGGATCCACAGTTCAGGCTCGAAATGTTGGTCGCGAGCATGTGACTGAAGGTTTGGCTATGGTAGTGGATGATGAAGGGCAGTCAGTACCTTTTCGTGATTTACTGCTAAAAGAGCAAAACTATTTTCTAGGAAATAATGGCGACTCTATGCGCTCAATGGATGACATTCCGTTGGTCAAATATTTAGATAGTTCTACACGTTTACATTTTCAAGCTCATCCAACCCGAGAGTTTGCTCAAGAGCGGCTTGGTATGCCCCGAGGCAAAACTGAAGCCTACGTGATCCTTGAGACCCGTGAAGATGTCAGCGACCCATACATTTATGCTGGTTTTCAGCGTTCTCCGAGTCGTGAACAACTCAAAAAATGGATAGAAACCCAAGATATCGAATCCATAGAAAAATGTTTTGATCGTATTCCTGTTAAACCTGGCGATGTATTTCTACTTCCAGGCGGACGCCCACACGCTTTAGGCGAAGGTATTCTTATGCTGGAAATCATGGAGCCATCGGACCTAGCGGTTAGATTTGAATTTGAGCGCTGCGGATTTGTGATCCCTGAACAAGCTAGATTTATGGGCAGGGATATCGAAACAGCTTTAGACGTATTTAATTTCGATCCTATTCCCCCAGAAGAGATAGATGCAGAATTTCGATGTGAACCCAAAATACTTGCTAGCGATGAGCAAGGAAACTGCCTCGAAGAATTAATTGGTGCCGACAAAACGTCCTGTTTCACTGTAAAAAGAACATCGGTCAAAGGCCGTTTTGTGCGTAAAGAAGACGCGTTTTTTTACGGCATTGTGACTGAAGGCTCGGGTACATTTCGCACTGGAGATGAAGTCACTCAACTCAATCGTTGGGATCGCTTTTTCTGTCCTGCAGGTGTTACTGAATTTGAATACCAATCGGATTCGGGTATGTCTATTCTGGAGTGTTTTCCTGGCAACAGTTGATAGAGTGCTGAAATGCTTCAGCTCTAAAGTAGAGTCTCCATTATTAGTAATGGAGACTCTACTTTATTCTTTTACAAGATAATCTATTTATCAAAGTACAAGGGAGCACGACTTTTTGTGCAGGCGTATCTTTGTCGTTAATATTACTAAGTAATAACTTGGTCGCTTCTATACCTATTTCATAAGGGTTTTGAGTTATTACTGTGATAGGCACTTTAAAAAATTCAGCCATAGGAATGTCATCAAAACCTAACAATGAAACGTCATCTGGTATCGAAATGTTTTCTTTATTTAACGCGGTTAATAATTCGGTAGTGATTGCCAGATGCTGAGTAAAAAATGCGGTAGGAGGATTAGCAGTATCAAGAATGTTAATAGGCGACTGTAGAAAGCCAGATTCACGGTCCCAATATTGAATTAAATGTTCATCAATAGGAATTTGATATTTATTTAAAGCATCGATATATCCGAGATAACGGTCTTTTCTCGATTTCACATTTTCAAAGTCTTGAGTAAGGAAACAAATTCGTTGATGTCCTAATTGGATCAAATATTCAGTTCCGTCAAAAGCAGACTTTCGATAATCAGACACAATGATATTTTTTTCATTACCATCATGTTCAAGTTGAAAATGAACGATAGGCAGACCGTTATTAATATATTTATTAATAAGATCTGTATTTTTACCCGATGAAGCGATAATAATCCCGTCAACACGCAATTGGTATAATGCCTCTAAGGATCTTGCTTCGATAGCAGGTTCAACATCTGTGTTATATATTAATAAGTTGTAGTCGCTCGTTTTACAATAGTCGTCAATCCCCCTAATTGTGCGGCTTGTATAGAAGCCTGTAATATCTCTAACAATCACTCCTATGGTTTTTGTTTTATTCATTTTTAGGCTACGGGCAATTGGGTTGGGTACGTAATCCAATTTACTAATTGCAAGTTTTACACGCTCTTTTGTCTTTGCAGACATATAGTCAAAGCGACCATTTAAATATTGAGACACGGTACTTTTTGAAACACCCGCTAGCTCAGCCACATCACTTAACTTTATTTTTGGCATGTATATATTTCTGTAAAGGTCTAAATATTTGAATTTTGACATTCTGCAAGAGTATGCTAAATTAATCAACTAAATCGATTTAGTAAATCGGTTTGGTTGCCATATTATAAAAATTATTTTGGTAGCCTAAATATGAGGTAAAAAAGTGGACATTTCTAATATTGAATACCTAGTAATAATTGGCTACCTAATGCTGATTGTTGTAGTTGGTTTTGTTTTTAAAAAATTCTCCTCCAATACGGATGACTACTTTAAGGGGGGCAGTAAAGGGACTTGGTGGCTAGTAGGAAGCAGCGCTTTTATGAGCGCTTTTAGTGCTTGGACCTTTACCGGTGCCGCTGGTATCGCCTATGAGTCTGGTTTTTCCGCGATGTTTATCTTTTTTGGTAATGTGCTTGGTTTCTTCGTGAACTTTCTGTTTATGGGGCCTTGGTTGCGGCAAATGAGAGTGACTACTTTTCCTGAAGCCATAGCCTGTCGTTTTGGTGAAACAACTCGTGATTTCTACGCATATTATGAAGTGCCCATACGTATTTTGTATTCCGCGATGGCACTTTACGGCTTAGGTATTTTTTGCTCAGCTGTGTTTGGATATGATATCAATTATGTCATTGTTGTCTGCGGTATCGTTGTACTACTTTATTCTGCAACGGGTGGGCGCTGGGCTGTGATGGCCACTGATTTTTTACAAGGGTTAATCCTTGTGCCTTTAACCTTAATAGTCGCTTGGCTATGTTTGGACGCACTTGGAGGAATTGAAAACTTATTTGTGAAGATCGAGGAACAAGGCTTAACCGAAGAATATGGCATGATCAATTCTGCCACGCTCTTTGGTGGTGCTTATACGTGGGGTTGGGCCAGCGCCATGATGGCAAAACAATTTATAGTCTTCAATTCTATGAATGCGGCGCCGCGCTATTTTTCTGTTAAGGATGGGCGTGAAGCCCGCAAAGCAGCCTTGCTTTGTTCTGTATTAATGCTTTTGGGTAGCTTTGTCTGGTTCTTGCCACCTATTACGGCCAGACTTTTATATCCTGAACTGGTTATGGCATTCGACATTGCCAAGCCGGCGGAAGCCAGTTATGCGGTTGCTAGCATTAGCCTATTACCTGTCGGACTGGTGGGATTAATAGTTGTCGCTATTCTTGCCGCGACTATGAGCTCGATGGATACAGGCCTCAATACCAATGTTGCTATTCTGATAAAAGACATCTATCCCAAGATTTCGCGTAAGTTGCAGTGGAGGTCCAAAGTTGAATCAGAACTATTGAACTATGGCCGTATTTTAACCTGGATTATGGGTTTCTTGATTGTGCTACTGGCGCTTTATTTTGCACAACAAGATGGCTCTGGGATATTTGAAATCATGTTGCAAGTGGGAACACTGCTGTCGATGCCCATCACAATCCCATTGTTGTTAGGCATGTTTATTCGACAAACGCCTTGGTGGGCAGCACTGTTATCTATTGGCTGCGCTCTGGTCTTTTCTGGTTTAGCTTATTTTGAAGTGCCGTTGATTTACCTTGGTTTCTCACAAGAATATAGCGATGGCTTCGAATGGAATTTCCAACAGCAATTTTTCGGTGTTTTAGGTGCAGGTACATTCGGGTTTTTAATCTCGACAATTTTTGCGCCAGCTTTAAATTCCTCTCATCGCCAAATGGTTGATAAGTTTTTTACCAACATGAAGACGCCGATCGACTTTGAAAAGGAAATTGGTGAAGGAAATGACCTGAGCCAACTGATGGTAATTGGGCGTTTTGGGATTGCAGTTACGGGGTTTATTGCGTTGATGCTGATCATCCCAAATCCCATAGAAGGCAGGATCGCCATTCTGGTGCTTGCTCTGATCATAGGTGCAATTAGTGTCTTAATGCTCAAAGCCAGTAAGCCACCCGCTTCCCCCACTAAAGCTTCGGCACAGCATGTGGAGTGATTGAGGCAATTAAATTGCAGACTTACTTCTTAGCTATATCTACCATCTTTGAATACAGGAATTTACCATGAATTATTTACTTATAAACGACCAACTTGATGTGCTCAAAGCTGCAGTCAAGACTACACACAAAGAGCACTTGACCCGCCTCATCGAGCAATGCCGTCAATATGAAGGCGAAGTGTTATCAAAAGAGCATCCTCACACTAGTATTACTTATATGGGAATGGCTGCGGCAAACTTGAGTTTGGCGTATTTGTTAACTGAACAGGATCATTATCTACAGGAAGCTAAACGTTGGATTTTTACAGCTGTTGATTATGATGTTTGGGGCTTTGGATTTCTCGTAGATGTGGATCTCAGTGCATCATGGCTCCTATATGGTTTGGGATTATCCTATGATTGGTTGAAAGTTCACCTGACAGATGAAGAGCGTACTAAGTTTCTTAATAAATTAATTCTTCAAGGAAACAAAATCTTTGATTATGGGCAAAAAAATCTAGGACATTGCTGGTCGACTAATTATTGGCAAAATCATAACTGGATTAATTATTCGGGTTTACTAACTACTGCCTATGCCATACGTTCTGAACATCAAGGCGCACAAGTATGGATAGATGAAATCAAAGACAATTTTGAAAAAGTATTTGAATATCTACCAGAAGATGGCTCTAACTATGAGGGAACAGGTTATTGGCGATATGCGATTAACTTTTTTCTTTCTGCGGCTGATTATATTCGTCAAGATGGTGGGCCAAACTACTTTGAAGCTGGATTTTTAAAAAATTCATTTGATTACCGTATTTATCAGTGTGCGCCCAATTGGGAAGAAAACATTAACTTCGCCGATGTACATGATAGAAGAAGTTCTCATTCAATATCTGCTTACTACAAAATAGCATCTGAATATAACAATGGTCAGGCCCAATGGTTAGGAGAATTGGTACGTACTAAGTTCTTATTCAGGGAAGCCTACGAAAGTAAAATTTTCCCTGGGATTTTGCCCGAGGCCTTTTTGGAATTAATTTGGTTTAACCCTAAGATAGAGTCACAGTCACCTGAAAATCTGCCATTAACTAAGTATTTTCCTGATTTAGGCCTAGTGGTCATGCGCTCAAGTTGGGAAACTGACGCCACTCATCTTTCATTCAAATCAAGCCCTCCAGGTGGTCATAAACAATGGAAACTTAGTTGGGAACTTGATAAGAAGAATGCTTGGAAAACACGTAGTCTGACTCACTACCATGTTGATTTTAATCATTTTATATTGATACATAACGATGCGTCCTTAGCCATTGATGAAGGCTACAATCGTACATCTAAAGCTGAAATACATAATTTGATTACTGTTGATGGTACTGGCTGTGTGGGTGAGAAAATATGGGACGAAGGGGATTTGAGTGACCCTCAGTTATTCGATTTAAATTGCAAAGGCATACATAACGTTTGGAGAGATGTTCCTGAAAGTGCAATTGCTAAAGTCGAGGCTTTTTCTAATGATAATGGCTATACCTATGTGGTTGGCGAATCAAGCCGAATGTATTATCCAGAAATGCAATTGACCCGTAACGCTCGGCACATTATTAACAGTGAATGTGGTTATTTTATATTCTTGGATGAGTTGGAAAGTCATCTAGAACATACCTATACCTGGCGTATGCATTCCGAAAGATATGCGGAACAAGTTAGCCAAGACCAGTTTGAGATTATTAACGGTAAGGGGGCACTTAATGTATTTACTGTGTTTCCAGAAGAAAGGTCTGCAAAAGTTGATGAAACTCTGGTTGAGGAGATAATGACACCTCAACGTCCAGACGATATTCGTCGTATTAGTTTGAAAACATTATTGATCGAGAACCCAGTAAAAAGTAAAAACAGCTATTTTCTTAATGTTCTTCAACCTAAAGACGCACTTCAAAGAAATATTAATAGCGATATTTCAATACAAGCAATCAAAGAAGGCAGTTGTATTGGGGTTGAAATTACATCCCAGCACTACGTTGAAACTTTTCTTTTTTCTAGTGAAAACAAAATATCTTTTGGTGATATTAACGCTAAATCGAAATGGATTTCTATTCTCAAAGACAAAGCTGGGAAAGTTGTAAAAACAACAAGTTACGATGGTGTGTGTTAGATAACCAGAGCTTAAATTTAGGGCAGTATCATGGCAGTAAATGACACTACACTTTTTGATAAATTAATCTTTGCTGGTAAGAATTGATGATCAGGAAAAATCGATAATGTTAGAAAAATTTAGTCTAGAAGGCAAAGTAGCCTTAGTTACAGGTTGTAAGCGTGGAATTGGCAAAGCGATTGCGTTGGGACTTGCGGGAGCTGGAGCTGACATCATTGGTGTTTCAGCCAGTTTAGAATTACAGGGAGCGGATGTCGAAAAAGAAGTCCGCGCATTAGGGCGAAGTTTTAAAGGTTATCAGTGTGATTTTTCTGACCGCAACGCCCTGTATTGCTTCATCGAAGAAGTCAAAACAGACTTTTCTCAAATTGATATTTTGGTCAATAACGCAGGTACCATATTACGGGCACCTGCTGCCGAGCATGGCGATGAACTTTGGGATAAGGTTATTGATGTTAACTTAAATGCCCAATTCATTCTTAGTCGTGAAATTGGCAAAGATATGATTGCCCGTGGTGCCGGTAAAATTATTTTCACCGCTTCTTTGTTAACTTTTCAAGGTGGCGTAACCGTTCCTAGTTATGCGGCCAGTAAGGGGGCGATTGGGCAATTGGTTATGGCGTTATCAAATGAATGGGCTGGCAAAGGTGTAAATGTAAATGCTATTGCCCCCGGATACATAGACACCGACAATACCGAAGCCTTGCGAAATGATCCTCAGCGCTCCGCCGCCATTTTAGGACGGATCCCGCAAGGTCGCTGGGGTAATCCTGAAGACTTTAAAGGCCCAGCAGTCTTTTTGGCGTCTGAAGCCGCGAGCTATGTTAATGGCACTATATTAATGGTCGACGGTGGATGGATGGGAAGGTAGTTATGTTTGTCTGCAATCACTTCTTAAAAAAGGTTCTTGTTTGACCATTACCAATACCTATATTCGCAGGAACCTGACACTGGCTTGGCCTCTGGCTTTTAATGCTTTGTTAGTCCAGTCCATGTTAATGATTGATACACTTTTGGTTGCTCCCCTTGGGGAGCTTCCAGTTGCGGCCATGGGCATTGCAACCACAATAGTGGCATTTGTGTTGGGTCTTGAGATTGCGATTGGTAATGGTATTCAATTACTTGTAGGTCGAGCATTTGGATCCAACAACCAAGCTAATCTGGCGATTGCCTATTGGTCTGGGCTATTAATTAATATTTCAACTTCATTGATTTTTCTATTTATTCTGGCTTTTTGGGGCTCGGAACTGGTGGCCGCTATTACTGATGATAGTGAGTTAGCGCAGCTAGCCGAAACTTATATATCCATTACCAAATATATTGTTCTGCTCACAGCATACACTCAGGTCTGCACCGCGTTTTGTAATGGTCGAGGTCATTCCAAAGTGCCCCTAAAAGGTTTTATGATTGAGCTGCCTGTTAATGCAATACTCAGCTATTTTTTGATAAATGGTTTTGCAGGGTATGAGGGGCTCGGAGTCGAGGGAGCTGCTTGGGGCAGTTTGATTGCGGTATTTTTAAGAGCTGTATTCCTTTATCTCGCGTTGAAAGCCGACGATAAAGTGGATCTAACTTACCCTCTCGATAGAAAATTTTGGAAGGAAATTGGACCACAATACGCTGAAATATACCCCATAGCGGCTAATTTTTTTCTTCTCTCTATTGGGGCTACTGTCTATCAATTATTATTTGCGCAATTGGAGTTATTCTCATTTGTTGCCATCACTTTGATCTTTCCATGGGTGCGTGCTGGTACACAATTCCCTAATGCTTGGGCGCAAGCGTCGGCAATTAGTATTAGTCAGGCACTAGGCCAAAAGGATACAGGGGATCTCAAATTATTTATTAGTAGTTGCACCCAAGTGGGCATGACATTATCGGTAATTATTGCGGCTCTTTTTTTTATACTTAGTCAATGTATTGAATTTGTCTATCCAGACATTGAAGCTGATACTCTTGCAGCATTAATAATCATTGCACCGCTTTATATCGTTTTGCCAATTATCCGAGCCTATAACACAGTCGCTGGTAATATTCTGCGAGCGCTTGGTAATAGCAATCTTGTACTGAAAATTCATTTTGTGACCCAATGGGTCATAGCACTGCCTATCTGTGCACTACTGATCCTACAATTTGAAGTATCGATTTTTTGGGCATTCGCAATGATACCAATAGAAGAATTGCTGAAAACTATCCCTTTTAATCGCTATAAACAACTCTATATCGGGCGCCTAGAGACAAAATAGTGGTGGCACTAGCGATGCTCTTTTCTGTTTAATTTGTTTCCTGCTAAAAATCTGGCTTTTTAACTGTATTGTTGGTGTTATAGAAACAAGAAATGACTGGCACGCAGCAACCTTCTAATGACAAAAATAATGGTATATATTCACTCACCAAGGTAATTAGGTTGGTGATAACCCTTCAACAAAGTCTTCTCGTGCTGGGCTAAAGGTATCAATTAAAATACCGCCAGTAGGACAAGTCGCACCATGGTCTGCGTGTGGTGGTATCAAGCAGCTATCACCGGCTTTTAATATTTTGGTTACACCGTCAATATTAAAATGGAATTCGCCTTCTACTACATAAGTGACTTGTGAATGTCTATGGGCATGATTGTAGCCAACTGCCCCTTTTTCAAACCAAATTTTTACTGCCATTAATTCGTGATTATATCCCAACATTTGGCGTTTTAAACCACCGCCAATATCTTCAATTTCGGTATTGTTAGCAAATAAAAAGTTTTCACTTTGGCTCATAATTAACTCCTAGCTTTTAGCAATTATTGTTTTGTCAGTATTGGGATTTAAGCTACCCAATAAAAGTTAAATCAGCTTGTAAACTGAACTAAAAAGTCTCTAGAAAAGAGGCTTAATATTCGAAACTATCATTTATAAATAATGTCTATTTTTGTTACCGAAAAAGCCGCAAGAGTTACTCGTAAGTTATGCAACGGTAACCATTCCATTATTTTTATAACTTAAGAAAATAATCGTAGATTTCCGGAACATTACCGTTCCCCATGCCAGCATCAACTGCAGCCTGAAGATGAGCAGAGGTGCCCTCAGCAATTTTAGCAGTGGTACCTAAATCTTTAACCATCTCGAGGAAGTAACCTAAATCCTTGTTGGCATTATTGATAGAGAAGCCTAAATCACTTACACCATCAACCGCGTAGTTTTTACAGAAACCCATGAATGGTGAATTAGACGGGCCTGTAGACATGATATCGAAAAGTTGTTGGCGATCTACACCCGCACGTTCTGCAACTGCGAAAGCCTGAGACATAGCTGTAACTGTCGTCATGCCGATGAAGTTGTTGATTAGTTTAGTTGTGTGACCAGCACCTAAAGCACCTAAATAGAAAACATTCTCACCTTGCATCTCAAGAATGGGTTTAACCTTATCGAAGGTCGTTTGGTCACCAGATGCCATGATGTTAAGTAGGCCATCTTTAGCATGAGCGGGAGTGCGGCCAAGTGCAGCATCAACCATACCAGCGCCTTTCTTAGCAAGGTCAGCACCAATTTTACGGGTAGAAGCGGGGATCGATGTACCGAAATCAACCAAAACAGCCCCTTCTTTAATGCCGGCTAAAATACCATCATCGGCATAAACTAATTTTTCGACCACATTAGATGTGGTCAGGCATAACATCACAATGTCACTGGCAGCTGCTAATTCGGCAGCCGAGGTCGCTTCAGTGGCGCCCCGTGCAACAACGGCAGCAACTGCGTCTTTGTTAAGATCCATTACTATTGGGTGAACCCCCTTTTTTTGCAGGTTTTCAACCATGTTACTGCCCATGAGGCCAAGGCCAATGAAGCCTATGGTAGGTTTTGTCATAAATAATTCCTATTTATTGTGATTTTAATTTTACTATTCGTTATGTGTTTTGGTTTATCACCGACACAACGGGTTATTTCCAGTCTGTTTAGAGACAAATAGGTATTCTGTTTTATTGACGCAACAAATTACTACCCAATTAACACACCTATAGCGTCACACGCGATATTAGCCACCCCCTGCATAAAGCGGGAGGTAGCTGTCTAGTGATCTAATATTTGGTATTTCACTCTGTTTAACTAGGTTTTAGAAGCGGTAGCTTGCACCAAGTGTAATTCGACGTTCTGTAAGGCCTTGGTAACAAAGCAAGCCACCTTCATTAACACAGGATTGTGTAATATCTGATTCTGTGAGGTTGACACCTTCAATTCCCACGTTCAATTGTTCATTAACATCATAACTAACGCTGACATTAAGTTGCCCTCTATCCTCTTGTACTACTGGGAAACCCCATGGGAAACTAGTTGTACTACCAAAATCTTCTGAGCGATACGCTTCTCGCCACGTATAACGTGCACGAGCTGAAAGACCATACTTTTCGTAATAAAGCGTAAAGTTGTAAGCATTTTCAGACAAATCAGTTAGTCCTTGCACTCGAGTGACATTGATATCTTCGATGCCGGTTGTTAATGCAAATATATCGTTAGCGCGACTTGTCGCAGTATCGAATGCTTCACCGCCTGAAAACTGCTGCTTAGTAAAGTTAACAATTGCACCAAACCCTGATGCCCAACCCAAGTCATCTTCAAATCCGGAAAGGTCATACTGAACCGCTATTTCTATCCCTTTTTGAGTAGTTTCGCCTGTATCATTAATAGTCGTAGAGAAGGGAACACATACCCCTACACCTGTATCCGGACCAAATACATTAATATCCGCAATAGGGTTGAAAATACCACCACCTTCGCAAGGATCAGTCACGTCACGATATCCAGTATCCGAGTCCTCAAAGGGGTCTTCTTGTTGGGTAACGTGAAGGTCGCTACGTTTCTTATGGAAAATACCAACGCTCAATACACTCGCTTCTGCAAAATACCACTCAGCAGAGATATCAAATGAGGTCACTTCTTCAGGTACTAAATTGGGATTACCTATGGCAACAGCAGGGTTTGGGCTAGTAGAAAACGTAAATGAGGTTGACAGATCATCAAAATCTGGACGGCGAATGTCTTTACCCCAACCGGCACGTACAACCAAATCATCGCTTATGTCTGCAACTACATTTATGCGTGGTAACAAGAAATCATAACTACCAGTTGTTGTTACTTGTGACACTAAGTCATTGCCATCAGCATCTGTGGTTGTTGAATTACCAATTGAATTAACGTCGGTTTCTAAATAACGTAGACCAAAGTTACCGCGGAATATACCCTGTTCAAAATTCGCTTGAACATAAAGAGCATTAGTCTCTTCTTGAATATCAAAGAAGCCGTCAGAGCTTGATGTTGGTGCGTTGATTGCTACCGAACCTCCAATTGTCTCAACAGCAGCTTGTATTACTGCCAAAGCGCCATCTGGATCTGAAGCGACAAGCTCTGGGTTAAGTTGAAGATAATCGCGAACATATAACTCTCTGCCATCAGCCTCATTAAAATTAGTTGGACCGGCAATTAGAAGTTCAGAAAACAGGTCGCCAGATGGACTATCAGACATATTTCTTAAGCCTACGCTGTTGGTAACTGTATCTTGAACACTGGAGGTTTTACTATAGCGATAACCAAAATCAACCGAGGTCACAAAAGTATCTACGTAATAATTGAAATCCATACGAAACGCATCTTCACTGTTTTCGGCAGAACTATTACCTATGGCTACATCACGTAACACCACGTTTGCTGGATCAAGCAATTGAGCACTAGTTGGTGCATTTGCTTCGCCAGATGCAATGCCAAAAGCCATTGAACCGCCAGTCAGATCATATTCAAAAGGTGTACCATTCTCATTTGAATCGTTAGATGCCACGTTTGGATTGATAAAGTTAAGCGTAGTGTTGAAACTAGGTGTAGTAGTATCTGAATTTGATGATGATGCTTCTACTTTTATTTTAAGATGATTACCTTGCCACTCTCCCCCAATTCTAAATATTTCGCTCTTTGTTAAGCGCGAATTCGTATCACCTGAAAATCGTAGATTTGGATCCGCATCACCATCTTCAACGGGAATGACACCCCTGACTGCAGCTTGGATGCTGCCGAGATCCTGACCATCTATTGTGCCAAAATTTACAGTTTCAAATTCAGTTGGGATCGAGATGTTTATTAGATCACTGACACCAGACGCTTGAATTCTTGAGCTTTCTTCTCTGCGTTCTTGGTCATTGATGATCGCATCAAAATAGAACTTGGTATTGTCGTTCGGTGCCCACTCAAATGAAGCGGCTATATTTATGGTTTCAGATTCATAGTTATCATAATCTTGAACAAAAAATTGAATGGGCAAAAAAGCGAATGATTGAGCACTGGCAGCACCACTATCTGCTGCTACTGAGTTATCTCGATCCGTTCTAGGACGGAATGCTGTTGCTTCCTGCTCAGCGTAACTGGCGCTAACCACCACCCCATACTTACCTGAATCTGTATCCCAGTTATCTCCGAAGGTTCCCGATAATCTAGGTTGTAAACCTCCATCAGTTGAAAGACTACTATTTTCGCCTTGTACTCTCAAAGTGGCTAAGGTTTCGCCTAGTTGCAGGGGACGAATAGTTCTTAAATTAATAGTACCACCCACAGAGCCTTCAATCGTTTTTGCTTCAGGTGCTTTAGTAACTTCAACTGCAGCTATAATACCGGCAGATACATCTTCAAAATTAATTCCGCTTCGACCTGTACCAGAGCCTACAGTAGAGACTCCGTTGATCTCGGTTCGGTTTGCATTAGTACCTCGGATTTGTACTCCGGTACCCACACCTGCCGTTCTAGTAATTTGGATCCCTGTAACATTCTCAAGAACCTCAGCTAGGTTTTGGTCTGGCAGCTTACCAATATCTGTCGCCTGGATAACTTCGATTAAGTTAGCTGATTCGCGTTTTTCAAAAAGTGCACTTGAAAGAGCACTACGTATTCCACTTACTTGGATAACTTCGAGCTCTTCATTTGCTGGATTTTCTTGTGCCGAAATCGTCGGGGCTGACAGTATCGCAACTAATGCTGCGCTGTAAATTGCTGTATTAGTTCTACGACTTTTCAATACAGAACTTATTTTATTCAATTCAGTTTTCATGGTGTCTCCATTAACTTGTAGTGTTTATGTTATGGCGCCTTGTTTAACAATTATTTCAAGGGTTAGAGTAAACAAACCAATTTGTAATGTTTATGTTCAATGCTCACTAAGTATTCAATATTCGAAATTGCCACTATTTTTCTAGCCTTATACCAAATAACAAAATCGGTTTACTAAATCGGTTTACTTACTTAAATTAACATAACGTTATAAAATGTCAACATCCAAGTTTAAAGGGCAAAGTAGGCTAGCTATGAGTAAATTTAAAGGAGATAAGCCAGAATGGCAGTGGCCATTATTCAAAATATCAATCGGTGATAAAAATAAAACGATTGAATATCTTTTTATCTAAGTTTTTTATTAAAAAAATTTTGGAAACTGCAACCTGATAGATTTTATGGTCGAACAGTATTGGCAACAATTGTTATTGTGAAAGGTTGTTTAGGGGAGTCTTTAAGAATCAGTTTAGGCATTAAGTTAACAGGTTTTTTTATTACTGAGGTATTGGGATAAGAGATTGCTGGCAAGCAGCAATCTCTCAATAATAAAGCTATTCTTTATTTTATTGACTATCAGTAAAGTAATATGGTCCAGTCCAATGGTATGACTTGCCGTGAATATTCAATTTATGTTGTTTGGAAGCTGTTGCATCCATATTGGCTAAAATGAAGAGGTTAACATGTCCTTTTTTATCCTTGATGGAAACCGCCGTATAGTCTGCATCGTCCTGTAATACCTTCAACTCTTCAATGTTACTAGTGGAATTTACTGACAACTCTGAAACAGGGCTGTAACTTCCATGTGGTTCAATGACTGAAACAAAAATTGTGTTGTCGATATCTTTCCTACGGATCATCAAGGCCGCTTCCCGACGCAAATTAAATTCAGGGTCATTGGCACCCATGCGCGTAAGTAACAATTCGTCGGTTTGTTCTGTTGCTGTGGTCAAGGTGTAGTATTTTCCGTTGCCTAACCATGAAAACTGCGTACTGCTAGAGGATGGCTTACCTTTACCCTCTAAATACAAATGTTGATAACCATTGTTTTTACCTAATGGACTCAAGGTAGTGGGGGAATCATATGCAAAATTCTCGTTTAACACCTGGCCCATAAAATAAAAGGGCAAGTCATATTGATTTTTAGTGCCGGAATTTACTTTCATAATATCCAACAGAAATGGCTTCGCAAAGCCTTCATTCTTGATTATCGCCATAGTACGGTGCATTTGGGTGCCGGGATAGGCATTGGTATCTGTGGCACTAACTACCTGAACATTCTTATTTGACGCATCATAAAAATATAACTGCGAGTGATGTTGGCTCGCGGTTTCATATTTGCCGTCAAAATGCATCGCTCCATTTTGGGAAAGCGTGTTGTGGGCAATGGTCGTTTTGGCCCAGGTTTTATTTTCCTTTAAATAGTTGCCGCCGCCTTTTTGCCCAATGTTAACGAAACGGGCGAGACCGTAATCCTGGATGACTTCATCGCCTTTCTCATACAGAGAAAAAGAAAGTTTATCGTAGTGTCCGTGACTTAATCCCTGAGCGGCATATTTAAACACCAGTGTTAAGTCTTCATTGCCATAACGAAGTACGCCAACACCTCCTTGTTTACCATCAGGACCATCGGATAAATTGATAGAGTTTTTTACAAAAGGTTGGGTTTTTCCATCACGAATTCCAATAGCGACCGCAAGACCTGACTGGTCTAACAATACTTCATTCTGCTTTTGTGCAATGCTCAGTAATTGTGGATTTTGATTACCGTATTGATAAGCAATGTCTACGGCTGTCACTAATGAAGCTGTATAATAGGACATGCCTTTTTGGCCATCATTCAAAGGAAAAAATTCGCCATCGGCATCTGACAAATTGAGCAATGCGCCCACACCTTTAAGTAGTACATTGTCTTTATGTTCAAAAACCTTCATTTCAGGCTTTACATTGTTCATCGCCAGCCCAAAAATTAAAAACGGATACATAGCGTAACGTTGATAGTAAGGACCTTCAGTGTAATAACCATCAGGTGAAAAAGGGTCTTCCAGATTAGCTAAGAAACCTGCCTTTTGTCCTGCTACCTTAATAAAACCGCCATCATTGTCTTTGCCGCCGATTTCAAGACCATCATCTTCAATACCATATAATGCACGTTGCAGTAATTCCTCGTCATTCATAACAAGGGCGATCATACCAACGGCTGCGTTGCCCCAAGTACTATGGTTATGGACTCGATTATAGAACTGCGGGTTACCGATAGAGATAAAATCGGCAAAGGGTCTAAATAAGTTATTTTCTAACTTTTCGCGCTCTTTGGCTGAAAGTGTATCGTAAATGGCATCATAGGCCTGACTCATGTAAACCAGCCAATTACTGTCATTCAGACATTGCCAGAATAACTTACCTCTGGCATAAGATCGTTCCTGTGGATGAACAGGTAAATCTTGATACATAGCTTCATACTGGAAAAGCATGTCGCGGATATATTTAGCATACTTATCATCTTGTAATATTTGATATAGCGATCCGGCTTTTTGCGCAATTAGAAAATTCAGTTTGTGCCTTTGGTGGGTATAACCACCAGAAAAATCCTTGGGAATAGGCGTGTCGATACCAGATGCAATTTCAGCATCAACTTCTTTCTTCACTTTTTGCACTGTGGCATCAAATAGAGGCACTTTGCCCAAATTCTCTCTAACTTTTTCTACACCAGCTTTGGTCAGGATCAAGTTTGGATGTTGCTGAGCTTTTATTAAAAGTGGTGTTGTAAGTGTGGTGACAAACAACAATAGAGTAGTAATTTTTTTAAAGTGCATATTCATAAGTCCTATATCTAACAATTTCATAGTGCGCCGGAAATCAACTTAAATTTGGTTGTTGATTAATTCTCTATAAAATCTTCTCGTAGGGGACTAAAGGTATCAATTAGAATACCGCCAGTATGACAAGTTGCTCCATGATCAGCGAATGGCGGTATCAAGCAACTATCACCGGCTCTTAATATTTTAGTGACACCATCAATATTAAAATGGAATTCACCTTCTACCACATAAGTCACTTGTGAATGTCTATGGGCATGGTTGTAGCCAATGGCGCCTTTTTCGAACCAAATCTTTACCGCCATTAGTTCCTGATTATAGCCCAACATTTGGCGTTTTAAACCACCGCCAATATCTTCAATTTCAGTTTCGTTACCAAATAAAAAATTTTCACTTTGGCTCATAATAACTCCTATCTTTACCTATTTGCAGACGAACAATTTTGGGCATTATTCTCCACAAAAAAGTCGATCCAGCTCGTATTTAGAACCAAAAAGCCTCTAATCAAGAGGCTTAATATTCAATTATTACCAGGCAAGCTCACAGATCATGCACAGGTAACTTTGTCATTATTTTGCTAATTTAAGAAAATAATCGTAGATTTCGGGCACATTGCCATTTCCCATCCCTGCATCTACAGCAGCTTGAAGGTGGGCCGAAGTGCCCTCTGCAATTTTTGCAGTGGTACCTAAATCTTTAACCATCTCAAGAAAATAACCTAAATCCTTGTTGGCATTATTAATAGAGAAACCTAAGTCACTTACGCCATCTACCGCGTAGTTTTTACAGAAACCCATAAATGGTGAATTAGACGGGCCTGTGGACATGATATCGAAAAGTTGTTGACGATCTACACCGGCGCGTTCTGCAACGGCGAAAGCCTGTGACATAGCCGTAACTGTTGTCATTCCGATGAAATTGTTGATGAGCTTTGTTGTATGACCCGCGCCTAGTGCACCTAGATAGAATACATTCTCGCCTTGCATTTCAAGAACGGGTTTAACCTTATCGAAAGTAGCTTGATCACCAGAGGCCATGATGTTTAGTAGGCCATCTTTAGCATGAGCGGGAGTGCGACCAAGTGCAGCATCAACCATGCCTGCGCCTTTTTTAGCAAGGTCAGCGCCGATCTTGCGAGTCGAAGCTGGAATAGAAGTACCGAAGTCGATCAAAACAGCGCCTTCTTTAATGCCGGCCAAGATACCATCATCAGCATAAACTAATTTTTCGACCACATTAGAAGTTGTCAGGCATAACATAACAATGTCACAGGCAGCGGCTAATTCTGCTGCTGTGGTAGCTGCGCTAGCACCACGAGCAACAACGGCCGCAACTGCATCTTTGTTGAGATCCATTACTATTGGATGGAAACCCTTTTTCTGTAGGTTTTCAACCATATTACTGCCCATGAGGCCAAGGCCAATGAAGCCGATGGTAGGTTTTGTCATAAATAATTCCTATTTATAGTGATTTTAGTTTTCTATTTGCCATGTGCTTTGGTATATCACATTCACATTGGATGTTTTTTAGTCTGTTTGTGGACTAAAGCGTATCCATCTGTCTAATCTACACTATTGGTAATGTAATTGGTAACAATATTTATGGTGTAATTGGTAATATAGTTGGTAAGGTTGGAAAGTGTCGCTTCCGAAAAAACTTGGTCTTTATTGAACATTACAATTTTCTTCGAGTTCAATTTGAATCTATCGTCACAGGTGTTAGTAGCTGCCCCCTGCATAAAGCAGGAGGTAGCATGCCGCCACAGAATGGCGTGCCTGAGCTTGATAGTACGCTTTGGTTTTCTACTATTTAGAAGCGGTAGCTAGCACCAAATGTGATACGACGGTCTGCTAAACCTTGGAAACAAAGAATTGCGCCTTCGTTAACACAAGATTGAGTCACCTCTGATTTATTTAAGTTAATCGCTTCTATCCCTATATTTAATTGCTCGTTTACGTCATAGCTAACACTGGCATTAAGCTGGCCACGGTCATGAGTATAAACTGGGAAACCTAAAGTAGAGTTACGTGATGCACCGCCAGCGGTATCGTCAGTACGGAACGCTTCACGCCATGTGTACCGAAGGCGAGCTGATAACCCATACTTTTCATAGTAGCCGGTAATGTTGTAAGCATTTTCAGAGAAATCTAACAGACCTTGTATTGCAGTCACTTCTACAAAATTTGCATCATCATAAATGCCATTAATGGCATTAAAGATATCAGTACCACGACCCGCAGAAGAGTTAACGACTGAGCCACCCTTATATTCTTGGATAGTGTAGTTAGCCATAATACCAAAGCCAGAAGCCCAACCTAAATCATCTTCAAAGCTAGATAAGTCATACTGCACGGCCATCTCGATACCGGTTTGTGTTGTCTTGGCTGAATCGTTGACTTGGGTCGCTTTGTCAACACAAGCTCCGGTCACGCCTAAAGGAGCTAGGAAGTCATCACCTTGTGCAGTAGGATTGAAGATACCACCACCAGCACAAGTTGGGTCATTGGTAGCAAAGAAACCATTTGCATCTCTTGGTGAAGAATCCAAAGTAGAAACGAATAAGTTACCAATTTCTTTATCAAAATAACCAATACTCACTACGGCTGCTTCAGCAAAATACCATTCAGCAGATAAATCTAAGGTGGTAATTTCTTGGGGTTCTAACCCAGGATTACCAATAGATACTGATTGGTTGATATTAGCATCATAAGATACTGACGTATTTAAATCCCCAAAATCTGGACGACGTATATCTTTCCCCCAACCTAAGCGGAGCACTACATCATCATGAGGTGTATAGACAACGTTTAGGCGTGGCAGTGTGAAGCTGTAATCACCAGAAATGGTGGTTAATGACGAACCGTCTGTTGTGACAGTGTTACCGGTTGAATCAACAGTGGTTTTAAGGTGCCTAACGCCAAAATTGCCCATAACCTGTTCAAACTCGAAGTTAGCTTGTGCGTATATGGCTTGAGTTTCTTCTGAGATATTAAAGAAAGCTGAAGATGACGGCTGCAAATTGACTAAATCAGGTGATGAATCATGAGCAATCAAAGCCGCTTCTAATGTATCTATTACATAATCTGGGCTGTTAAACGCTAAATCAGGGTCGATGATTACGAAATTACGCATCGCCAACTCACGACCGTCAGCGTCACCAAAGTTGCTTGGACCTTGAACCAATAACTCAGAGAATAATGAGCCACTAGGGCTATCAATCAATTTGCTAAACCCACCAATTCTATCGCTTATATCGTTAAACTCACTTTCACGCTCGCTGTAACGAAAACCAAAATCCACAGAAGTAACAGGCGAATCTTCGAAGAAATAAGTGAAATCCGCGCGAACTGCATCTAAAGAATTGTTTGTTTCATTACGGCCCACATCAACTTGGTCTAATACCACGTTTGCAGGATCCAATAACTGGGCAACAGTGGGTGCAAAAGGTGAGTCGAAGTTGATACCAAATGTTAATGCTCCACCTGTTAGATCATATATAAAGGGGACTGGGTTATCATTACTAGTATCTGAAGTGATATTACCATCATCATCTAATCCATCTAAAGGAGCGTTCGGATTAATAAAGTTTAATGTAGTGCTCAAGTTCGGATTAGTGGTATCAGACCTAGATGATGATATTTCAAAGCTTGCGAACAAGTTATCGCCCTGCCATTCCCCGCCAAATCGAAAAAGTTGTGTATCAGTTAAACGAGCACCATTATCACTACTAAAACGTAAGTTAGGATCATCGTCGTCCGCAGCAAGATCAGGCTCTATTGTTCCGCGAACGGCTGCTTGGATACTACCAAGCGCTACACCGTCTAAGGAACCGTAGTTGACTGTTTCAAATTGTGTAGGTAAGTTTTGATTAAGTACTGAGCTTACACCAGAACCTTGTACTCGAGTACTATCTTGACGACGTTCTTGGTCAGTCAAAACAACATCTAAGAAAAACTTAGTATTCTCATTGGGTGCGAATTCAAACGATGTTGAGAGGTTAGTTGTTTCATATTCGTAGTTTTCGTAATCTTGGTTTAAGAATTGAATACCTAAGAAATCAAAATCTTGACAAACTGGACGATCAGCTACATCTTCAACGCTGCCGCCACGTACAACAACGGCATCGCAGTTTTCAACTAAACTACCGTCACGGTCAACACGTGGACGGAAAGAAGACGCTTCTTGCTTGGTAACACTGCCACTCATTACAAAACCGAACTCACCGCTATCAGTATCCCAGTTATCGCCATAGACTGCAGAGAAACGTGGTTGAATACCATCAGTTGTTAAGCTGCTGTCTTCGCCCTGTATACGAACGTTGATTAATTGTTCACTAAGTTCTAAAGGACGAATAGTTCGCAAGTTTACAGTACCACCCACAGAACCTTCGATTGTCTTAGCGTTAGAGGCTTTAGTCACTTCTACAGCAGCGATGATTGAGGCTGAAATATCTTCAAAGCTTATACCGCCTCGACCAGTACCAGCACCAACGGTTTCAACGCCGTTAATTAAAACATTGTTTGAGTTTGAACCACGGATTTGCACTCCGGTACCAACACCAGCGGTTCTGGTGATTTGCACACCTGTTACGTTTTCTAGCACTTCGGCAAGGTTTTGATCTGGCAACTTACCAATATCCTCAGCCTGAATGATTTCAACCAGATTAGTTGACTCACGTTTTTCTAAAAGTGCACTGGTAAGCGATGCTCTGATACCTGACACTTCAATGACTTCTAAATCTTCATCGGGTTGCGCTTGTTGCGCAGAAACACTTGGCGCTGCTAATAATGCCACTAGCGCAGCACTGTATATGGCTGAATGAGCTCTGCGACTTTTCAGTACTGAGCTTATTTTATTGAGTTTAGTTTTCATGGGTTCTCCATTCACAATGTGAAAGTTTTTATGGTTTTTAGGCAGTCAACTTGTTGGTGTTTTGCTTTTGTTGTAAACAAAATGTTTCAAGCTTGCGTGTAAACTAACCAATTATACCGTGTTGTGTCAAATATTTGTTATGCCAATATGCTGATAATATTAAGTATTTGTCATGCCAATAATGACTATTGTTGTTGTTATTGGTAATACCTTGTGGTTTTTTTGAGGTGGGGTTTAATAAATTTTTAAATCTATAGTTTTGATTTTTAAGTGTTTTGTTGCTCTTTCTGACTTGGCTGGTCATGGTGGGTTTTACGTTGTTAATTGGTTAGGTGTGATTTGAGTCAAATAGATAAAAACACTTTAGAAAAGTAATGAAATTGTGTTTTTTATAATAATCCAAGGCAAATAATATCTTTAAATTTAGTGCTGAATGAAAGTTACATTGACCAACTTATCTTTTTCAAGTCCGTTGAAATTTAGTCTAGTCCATTATTAGAAAATGGAATTTAATTTGACATTTATGCAGTGAACTAAGATCGTATGTTACTACCTTGCTTAACCCATAGATTAATCGTTATGCCTTCTAAAAAAGCTATTTACAAAATTATCGCTTTGGTTGTTATTCTCGCTGTAATAGGCTTTTTTATGTTGTTTCCTGCGCAATTAGATAAACAAACCAATCGTTTGCATGATTCGACTTTACCAGTGGTAACACAGCAAGCTAAAACCTTACATGGGCAGTTATTTATCGGTGACTGGCACAGTGACACCTTATTGTGGAAAAGAGATTTAATGGATCAGCATGATTATGGTCATGTAGATATTCCCCGATTACAACAAGGCAATGTTGCACTACAAATGTTTACCACCGTCACTAAATCTCCCGACGGTATTAATTATGAAGAGAATAGTAGTGATGCCAGTGACAATATTACCAAACTGGCTTTAGTGAGTCTTTGGCCTACTAACACATGGACCAGTTTAGCTGAACGAGCATTGTTTCAAGCAAGTAAAGCATTAGAGTTGGCCAACGAGTTCCCCCAGCAGGTTTCTCTTATTACTTCAAAATCAGAACTCTCAGAGTTTTTATCCCAGCGAAAAAACTCTCCCCAATTATTAGGCATGTTGTTAGGCACTGAGGGCTCTCATGCTTTAGATGGTGATTTAAGCAATATTCAACGTTTATTCGATAATGGCTTTCGGATGATGAGTTTACAGCACTTTTTTGATAATAAATTAGGTGGTTCATTACATGGGGAAAGTGCTGAAGGGTTAACTGAGTTTGGACGACAAGCCCTGCAAAAAATGCAAGCTTTGGGGATTATGGTGGATGTATCCCATTCGTCAAAGCAAGTGGTCAAAGACGTACTGGCCATCAGCAGTCAGCCTATATTAATTAGCCATACTGGTTTTTATGGTCATTGCCCTTCACCACGGAATATCTCCGATGAGTTGATGCAACAGATTGCCGCTAAAGGCGGGTTGATTGCTGTAGGTTATTGGGATGCTGCAGTGTGTGAGCCCAGCGTTAAGGAGATTGCTAAAGCGATTAAGTATGGTATTGAATTAGTAGGCAGCGAACATGTTGCCCTTGGCTCAGACTTCGATGGCGCAACGAGTGTGCCTTTTGATACCTCCGAGTTAATTTATTTAACTCAAGCCTTATTAGATTTAGGCCTAAGCGAACTACAAATTAAGCAAGTGATGGGTGCTAACATGCTGCAATACTTGCAATTACATCTGCCGGATTAACGTAAGACCAACAACGCGCAATTAACCAATTACTGCAATTTAAATGTCATCAAAGGTAAACTGGCACTAATGGAATATTATCAACTTAACCAAAGTAATCTAATCGACTACCTGCAGTCGATACCTGAAGCCCAGCAAAGATTTTCGTCTTTTGATGATCTAGATGTACAGGAAATAACCGATGGTAATATGAATTACGCCTTCGTTGTCATCAACAAACACAACTCGGATCAAGCCGTTTTTGTAAAACAGGCCCCCCCGTATATCAAAGTGTTAGGTACTGAGTGGCCCCTGACCCGTCAACGGATGACGGCAGAAATCAATGCCTTAAATTATCAATCTAGGGTTTGTCCAGAAATGGTGCCAGAGGTGTATTACCAATCTGAAGCAATGTCTGTGCTTATTATGCAAAATCTAAGCAAGCACGATATTTTGCGTACCGAGCTAATACAAGGGCAATATTTACCTAGATTGGCAGAAGATTTATCGACTTTTCTAGCTGAGACATTATTCTATTCTTCGGATTTTGCGCTGTCATCAGCAGATAAAAAAGCCATGGTTAGCAAAAGTAGTAATCAGGATATGTGCAAAATCACCGAGGAATTTGTATTTACTTATGCATTTGAACATCATGAAATGAATGATTACAACCCGGCTTTGTCACGGTCTGTTATCGATTCCATTCAAAAAGACCCCAGTGTTCGAGCTCAGGTTGCACAAATGAAATATATCTTCATGAATAAGCCCGAAGCGTTATTACATGGTGACTTGCACACAGGTTCAGTGATGGTAAACGAGCAACAGACTTTTGTGATTGACCCTGAGTTTTCTTTCGCTGGTCCTATGGGCTTTGACATTGGAGCACTTATTGCCAATCTATACTTAAGCTATTTTTCACACGCACATAAATCATCGGTAGAGTCAGTGAATTATTGTCATTGGTTACTGCAAACTATTGATGATCTCTGGTACAAATTTGAAGGTAAGTTTTTATCTTTGTGGGCAGAACATGAACTGACTACCCAAACTGGGTTTATGGGCAAAGATCTGACAGGTGACAGCCACTCGACATTTCGGCAACTATTTTTACAACAAGTGTTCAGCGATGCCTTAGGTTTTGCTGCTTGTAAAATGATACGTAGAATTTTAGGCGTTGCAAAAGTCGCTGATTTTATGCAGTTTGAAGATCAACATCTCCGCGCAAAACTAGAAACCCAAGCTCTTAGCATGGCCACAAGCATCTTGGTTAATCGTCAAACCTATACTTATATCGCGGAAGTGAATAAATTGGCTGAGGAAATTAGCTCAGTTTAGACATTAGATTAAAAGTGCATTTTAAAATAACTAAATTTTTTTTTTGTTATTTACATGCTGTATTTTAGCTAATCGGGCTTTCGGCACAATATTAGGGTCATTAGCCCCGTATAAAATGTTAGATGACTGGCACAATGACGCTTAAAAGAACCAACAAATTATGATAACTGTCGCCAGACATAGCAGAGGGTTTAAGTTCATTCGCCCTTGAATAATTAATATTAAAGGGTTGTGTAAGACTTGAGCTAAGCACGTAGTTCATATTCCAGTCAGCACAATCCCGTTCACTTATTTCTTGATAATTAACTAATTGAATATCTATATGCCTTGGAGCTGCCAAAATATACTGATACGTCTGATTTACTTTGCTACAAGAACCTTCTAAGCACTGTAAATGTCTTGAGAATCAAAGCATAACAAACCTGCTATGTTATTCGCCTTATTGTGTTCCCGTGTCGACGCAAGTACTTGCTTAAAATCCTTGCCTGAAAATTGGTTGTTTACCACTCGACTGGGAACACTAGTCTTACTAAATACATTGCGGCTCTCCTATCTGGTTGTTAAGTATTATTTTATAGCCATTTAATTACTAAAACAGCTCAACGTCTCCTTCATCCATTGAATTTTGTTCAACTTTTTTGTCCAATTTTTGAATATTAAAACTCTCTCTGATTTGTCGCAATTGTTCAGCTAAGTCATTTAAGGCCTGTAAACTATCGCTGCCGTCAATGCCTTTAGGTTGGGCGATCATGGTGACTTCTTTAACGTGAGTGAGACGTTCATCGATATGGCTAGTCAATTGGTTGACAATATCTTCAAATTGCAAGGCACGCATAGCATTGTTGATTTCTAACTGGATAATTTCGCTATCTTCGGCCATTATTTTGGTGCTGACTTTGGTGGCGCTGTTCATCCCTTCGACTTTTGCTAACATGTCATCAATAGCCGATTTGCCTTCAATTGCCGTGTTAAGATCCATCACTGCAATATTCGACACCTCTACTCGCACCTCGACCATACTAGATTTAGAGTCTTGAATTTTTACGCGAATTTCATCATTAAGAGTGGCTGAGGCCTGGGATAATGAACGCACTTCGCTAGCTACTACTGCAAACCCCCTACCTGCTTCTCCCGCTCTGGCCGCTTCAATGGCGGCATTTAAAGCTAAGAGATTGGTTTGTTTGGCCAAACCTTGCACGTTATCCAGTATGGAAAACATACTATCCATGTTCTGGCTTAAATCCTCAATTTTGTGAATAGCGGCCACACTATGCTTACTAACATCCACCAGTAGGTCAATATAAAATTGAATAATTCGATCCGTCTCGACAATGAAGTCGGCTATCGTTATACCTTGAGTGTCTGCGCCCTCTTCAGCCTTCCCAGAGAGTCTATGGGCAAGCTCTGTGGCGAGTCCGCTCTGATGATCGGTTCGGCTGGTAACATTAGCAAAGCTAGTTTGTAATATGTTAATTGAGTCCGTTAATAAACTACGGATCCGGGTTAAATCATCACTCACTTGCAGCGACTCGATATCGAGTATCTGTTCAAGTTGAGCGCTGATATCGTTTAGGTGCTGCTGTGCTTGCTGTCGATTGTTCTCATGCTCAGCAATTAGAGAGCTTGTATTGTCTTTTTGTTTGTATGTCAAAATGTGTAAGATCCAAACTGCCACCAGAGATAATACTAAGGCGATCTGCAGCTGCTTATTATCTAAGATACCTACCATCACCACGACTACTATTGACATCACTAAGGGCAACCAAGCACTTTTTAGCTTTTCCGTAAAGTGGGGTGATTTTGCGACTAAGTTATTCATTTGTTTATCTATTCCCAATCCCATAAGTGATTAAACCTTTATCCATAACATAATTCCATTATTTGATTGCCTATCTTCGTTAGTGGTAGCACTTTAACTGCTGCTTCTTGTTCTATTGCGACCCTAGGCATTCCCCACACAACAGAACTGTCCTGATCCTGAGCGATAGTTAAAGCGCCACTATTACGCATGTTTTTCAGGCCACTTGCGCCATCCATTCCCATCCCAGTCAAGAGCACACCAATCGCTCGCCCTGCAAAGGTGTCTGCAACAGAATTAAACAGCTTGTCTACAGAGGGTTTGTGTCTATTCATCGCCTTGGATGTATCTCTTACAAGCTTATATTGCCCAGCAGAGCCTTGTATAACCATATGTTCTGCTCCATTGGCAATATACACATGATTGGCTTTGAGCGCTTCGCTGCTTTGATTAAACTCCTTAACCTCAAGCTCATAAAGCTGGTTAAGTCGATTGGCAAACGATTGAGTAAAGCCGGGGGGCATATGCTGAACAATGACTATAGGTGGCATTTTAGCTGGTAGAACTCGCAAAACTTGCTTGATGGCTTCTGTGCCGCCAGTTGAAGCGCCAATGGCTATAAGCTGATATTTATTAGATAGTTTGCCGATTTGTTGCGTTGACAAATCTGGCATTTCCAGTGAAACATTTTGGGTTAACGCCAATACGTTCGCCCGGGCAGCGTGTTTAATTTTACTAATAATTTCAGCTGATAAGGCGGGAAGTAAAGTCTTAACATCTAATTTGGGTTTAGGGATAAAATCAACAGCACCTAGTTGTAGTGCCTGCATTGTGGCATCAGCCCCTTTTTCAGTGAGGGTTGAAATCATCACCACTGGCATAGGGCGCAACCTAATAAGCTTCTCTAAAAAGGTCAGGCCATCCATCCTAGGCATTTCAATGTCTAACGTAATTACGTCGGGATTAAGCTGCTTTATTTTTGCTCTTGCATCGATAGGGTCAATTGCCGTACCCGCTACATGGATATTAGCGTCTTGAGAAAGGATCTCGGTTAATAACTTACGAATGAGTTGGGAGTCATCAACGATTAACACCTTAATCATGCCTGATAAGCCTGTCTATCCGACTGAAACTAGATAAAATCTTAAAATAACTCAACGTCACCTCCAGCCTGAAAATTGTTGATCATTTTTTGGTAATTTCGCTCTCGGGATACGATAGTGTCGTTGTGCATAGCGAGCAGCTTTTTCATATGTACCTTGCCATTTAGCGGATTAAAAATAAGTTTACGGGGGTAGTTATTACCCAAATCATGGGCCAGTATAGAAATTCTCTCAGCAGCCAAATACTCAACTACAAATTCACAATTTTTCTCACCAACATTATTTATTTGTTTCATTACTTTACCGCCACCAAACACTTTGGCCTGCAGGTTTTTACGTAGACCACCGTGTTTCAATATTTCATTAATCAAATACTCCATGGCGTAGTTGCCGTAACGAGTGGCATCACTGGTGTCATTGCCCCATGTGACTTCATGACTTTGCTGCTTGGTGAGGGGTAACATAAAGTGATTCATACCACCTATTCCTCCCGCACTATCCCAAATGCATGCTGACACACAAGAGCCAAGAGTTGTGGCAATAAGCTCGTCATGACGGCTGACATATAATTCTCCTGGTAAAATTTTAGCCACATACTTAGCTTGTGTTTTGTCCCAGAAACGGTTCACTCCTTCAAAACCTGATATACAAGGTTTGGCCTTTATGACTTTAGAATGTAACATCTTTATCCTTGGGCATAAGGTTGCTCAGTAGACGTACTATGTTTAGCAAAAATTGTTCGGCCCAAAGTTGCGAATTGAGTATTATCTTTTGGTAAACTTTCGCTATGGCCAAGCATTAGAACCCCGCCTGGCCTAAGCATTTGATGGTATCGTTGAATTAGTTTTGCTTGGGTGGGGCGGTCAAAATAAATCAACACATTACGACACAAAATCACATCAAAGGGTCCACGCATTGGCCACTCATCTAACAAATTAAGTTGCTTAAAGGTAATCAAAGATTTTAACTCGTCCGAGACTTTTACCTTGCCATTATTTGCACCTGAACCATTAACAAACCACTTGTTTCTATCAACTTTAGACAGATCTTTAATACGTTCTGATTTATATACTCCACTTCTGGCGGTCGATAAAACGTCTGTATCTAAGTCAGTGGCTAGGATCTTCATATCCCAACTTTTGATTAAAGCAGGTGCCGTTTTTATCAAAGTCATAGCAAGGCTATAAGGCTCTTCACCGGTAGAACAGGCCGCTGACCAAATCCTTAATTTGTGGGTATGTTTATATTGGCTAAGATGCTGAGGTATAAATTTTTCACACAAATAATCAAAATGATGTTCTTCACGAAAAAAACTGGTTAAATTAGTGGTGATCGCATTAACAAAGTTGGGGAACTCATCATTATTATCATCTTGTAACAATCGACAATATTCATTAAAGCTTGCCAACTTTAAGTCTCGGGTACGGCGCATCAATCTGCGATAGACCATGTCCTGCTTGCGCTCGTTTAAAACGATACCGGTACCGTCATATACAAGTTTACAGATGAAGCGAAAATCCTTCTCGCTTAAACTGTGTTCGGGAGCGCGTTCATTACTACCCATTATGTTCAAAATATGTGTTGTCCCAATGCTCTGTCAGTTTCCGTAAGACACTGTCTATCCCATGTGTAATGCCAATCCTGAAAGATTGACGTCTTGGTCCTTTGTGTCATTCGTTCAGCGTTTATGTCCGTGCACTAAAACTCTTTCCACTCTTCATCGCCTGATGCTTTTAACCGGTTGCTCTGCACAGGTCTTACCCTTGTATTCGCGGGCGCTTTGGTTCTGCGGCCTGATATAGGGGTAACAATTGCCTCTTGATGTTCGTCAGTTTGAAAATATGCCACTTGATCAAGTAACTCTTGCGATTGTTCTTCCATAGCCTTACTGGATGCAGCAGCTTCCTCAACTAATGCGGCATTTTGCTGGGTCATTTCATCCATTTGCGCCACAGCTTGGCTGACTTCGTTAATACCCGCCGCTTGCTCCTTACTAGCACTGTCAATATCAGAGATCATGGTTACTACTTCTTGCACCGAACTGACTAATTGGGAAAAGGTCTGCCCAGTTTCATCTACCAATTTAGTACCTTTGCCCACAGCTTCAACACTGTCTTTTATTAGGCCTTTTATTTCTTTGGCCGCCGCTGCACTGCGCTGCGCTAAGTTACGTACTTCTGCAGCGACTACGGCAAAACCGCGTCCTTGTTCTCCGGCGCGAGCCGCTTCAACTGCTGCGTTTAAGGCTAACAAATTGGTTTGAAACGCAATCTCATCAATCACCCCAATGATGTCCGCTATTTGGGTACTAGATTTATCTATTTCTTCCATAGCCGCTACAGCACTTGTCACTACTTCACTGCCACTGCTGGCTTTTTCCATTACACTTGTCGCCAGTTTCGCTGCTTGTGTGGCATTTTCGGCATTTTGTTGCACAGTTGTGGTCAGTTCTTCCATCGCTGAGGCGGTTTCTTCAAGACTTGATGCTTGTGACTCTGTACGATGACTTAGATCCGTATTGCCCTGCGCTATTTCTCTAGCGGCAGAGAACACGTTACTGGAAGCGCCGCGAATTTCGCCAAAAATATTTTTTAGGTTATCGATTAATGAATTCATGGATTCACCAAGAATATTGAATTCACCCACTAAGTTACCATTAATGCCCTGCGTTAAATCACCTTCGGACATAGCCAATAACACCTCTTTTATTTCGGTTATAGCTTGTTTACGCTCAGTGACATCCGTCGCATATTTCACTACCTTGTAGGCTTTACCATTGAGATCCATAATGGGGTTATAGGATGCTTGGATCCATACTTCCTTACCGCCTTTGCCAATACGTTTGTATTCTGCGGCTTCGTACTCACCTCGATTCAGTTTTTCCCAGAATTGACGGTATTCAACACTGGCTTTCACTTCTGGCTCGACAAAGATGCTGTGGTGCTGTCCTTTTACTTCGTTGATGGAATATCCCATGGCACCCAGAAAGTTATCGTTGGCATCAATGATGCTGCCATCCATGTTGAACTCTATTACCGCTTGCGCTTTGCCTATTGCCTCAATTTGTCCGGCAAAATCCACATTGCGTAGTTTTTGTTCTGTCACATCGGTGGCATATTTTACGACTTTAACTGGCTTGCCATTAAGGTCCATGATGGGGTTGTAAGATGCTTGGATCCACACCTCTTTATTCCCTTTACCAATTCGCTTAAATTCACCTGATTCATATTCACCGCGATTCAATTTCCCCCAAAACTGTTGGTATTCCATACTGCCTTGCATTTCTGGTTCAACAAACATGCTGTGATGTTGTCCTACCACTTCTGCCGCAGAATAACCCATGGCACCAAGAAAGTTATCGTTGGCAGAAATGATAGTGCCATCCATTTGAAACTCAATGACAGCCTGTGCTTTGCCAATGGCTTCTATTTGACCTGAAAAGTCGGCGTTAGTTAACTTCTGCTCTGTTACGTCTGAGGCGTATTTGACCACTTTGAATGGCTTACCATTCATGTCCATAATTGGGTTGTACGAAGCCTGTATCCATACTTCCTTGCCACCGTTGGCGATACGTTTAAACTCGGCCGCTTCGTACTCACCGCGGTTAAGTTTTTCCCAGAACTGGTGATATGCAACACTGATTTTGGTTTCAGGATCAACAAACATACTGTGATGTTGACCAGTCACTTCGTCTGCTGTGTAACCCATGGCGCTAAGGAAGTTGTCATTAGCACGAATGATGGTGCCATCCATATTAAATTCTATAACGGCTTGAGACTTACCAATGGCGTCAATCTGACCAGAGAAGTCTGCAGTGCGAAGTTTTTGCTCACTGACATCAGTGGCATACTTCACCACTTTTAATACTTTGCCATTACTGTCAACGATAGGATTGTATGAGGCTTGGATCCAGACTTCTTTGTTGCCCTTACCAAATCGTTTGTATTCCGCCGTTTGATATTCGCCACGATTCAACTTATCCCAGAACTGCTGGTATTCGTCACTTTGCGCAAATCCAGGATCGACAAACATGCTGTGATGCTGCTTCTGCACTTCATCAAGGGTATACCCCATCACATTCAGAAAGTTGTCGTTGGCGGTAATGATGGTGCCGTCTAATTTGAATTCTATTACGGCTTGCGCCTTGCTAATGGCTTCGACTTTTCCAGCAAATTCGGCACTTTGGTCTTTTTCTTTTCTTAACAAACCTTCCAGTTTTGCTACTTTAGCTTGTAAAGCATCGGTACTAGCTGTCATTACAATTTCTCCTAAACAATCTGTTTATTATCTGGGTCAATCACAATTGATTGACAAATTTGAATTTCATTCCGAGTACAGGTTGCAGTGCATGCACTATCAATTTTAGTTTTGACAGACACTGTCAAAAATCAATCTCTTGTCACTGCCTTTACTTGCGAATTAATGCTGTAAAGATGCTCAGCATCTAATAACTTGCTGGCGTTCAGTAATATAACGATCTTGTTGCTGATGGTGGCCATCCCATTAATAAAGCGATGGTCAATGTTACTGCCAAAATTAGGTGTCTCACGGATATCTTTTTTATCTAATTTGTACACGTCAGATACTGCATCCACTACTATCCCAACTTGCACTTCTTTGTTGTCAATCTGAGTATGCAAAACAATGACCACAGTGGTGGCGTCATATTTCTTGGCCGGACGATTAAAACGTTGACTTAAGTCCACGATAGGGATGATTGCGCCACGTAAGTTGATTACTCCTTTTAAATAATCAGGGGTATTGGGAATATCTGTGACATTCGACCACACGCGAATTTCCTTCACGCTAAGAATATCCACGCCAAATTCTTCTCCATCGAGAATAAAGCTCAGCACTTCTTGGTCGCTACTGGCTAAGGCCTTTTGGGTGATAGATTCAGTGTTCGACATGGTCTTCATCCAGGCTCAATAATTGTTCAATATTCAATAAAGTCACCACGTTGGCACCCACGTTAACCAGTCCTTTGACATAAGCCGCAGGCACATAGCCGCCAAAAGAGGAAGGTGATTTGATTTCACTTTCCTCAGTATTGAGTACGTCAGAAACCGCATCCACGACAAAACCCATGGTGCGATTTAACTGCTCATTTTCGAGAGACACCACTATGACAACGGTTGTTTCAGTGTAAGTGACGTCACCTACCTGAAACTGAATACGTAAGTCTATAATGGGCACTATAGTCCCCCTAAGATTGGTTACTCCTTTGATATGCTTGGGCGCATTTGGGATAAGGGTGGGAGAATCCCAGCCCCGTATCTCGTTCACGTTCAATACATTCACACCATAATGCTCAGCACCTAAGGTAAAGGTCAGGTACTGATCGCCACTGGTAATAAAATCAATGCCTTCTAGTCGCAATTCTTGGTCACTTATTGCCTGATCGGTCACTTCTATACTCATGGATAGTTTTCCTATGCGGCCTTGGTTTGCTGGTGGCGTTTAGAGCGCTTCGATGCACTGGTGATAAGACCAGGAATATCGAGGATCATCGACACTGAACCATCCCCAAGTATGGTTGCCCCGGAAATGCCTACTACGCGTTTATAATTGCTTTCGAGGCTTTTGACGACGACTTGCTGTTGGCCTAATAGGTCATCAACTAACAAACCGACTTTTTGGCCGTCTGCTTCCACTACAACTAACAGGGCGTTTTCAATGACGGTATTGTCTGCATTGATACCAAATTCTTTATATAGACGGATAATCGGCACATTATCTTCACGCAAACGATAAAGCACCATGTCGCCTGAAACGCGATTGACTAATTCTGACTTGACTTGCAGGGATTCGACTATGGCAATCAATGGTATAATGTAAACCTGCTCGCCAACCCGCACCAACTGTCCATCTAAAATCGCCAAAGTAAGTGGCAAGTGGACCTTAATGGTGGTGCCGATATTCACTTGTGAATCGATGACTATTCGTCCCCCAAGGGATGTAATGTTGCGTTTAACCACATCCATGCCTACGCCCCTGCCAGAAATATCACTGACTTGGGCTGCGGTGGAAAAACCGGGTTGAAACAATAAATCGTATATTTCTTGATTACTCAGCTGAGTATCACTGTCTATCATGCCTTTTTCTATCGCTTTACGGCGGATCACGTCTGTGTTTAGCCCTTTGCCATCGTCACCTACTTCAATCACAATATTGCCGCCCTGATGATACGCATCTAAACGGATAGTTCCTTGCTCTGGTTTGCCTTTGGCAATACGCTCTTGAGCCGTCTCGATTCCGTGATCTATGGCGTTGCGTACTAAGTGCACTAAGGGATCACTTATTTGTTCCATGACTGTTTTATCTAATTCGGTACTTTCACCATGGATCTGCAGGTCGACTTTTTTGTCAATTTTAATGGCTAAGTCACGGATCATTCTTGGGAATCGGTTAAACGCAAAACTAATTGGTAACATACGAATGCGCATGACACTTTCTTGCAACTCTTTGGTGTTTTGTAATAGTTGCTCTAAACCGGTCGCCAGTTTTTCCAACTTACTCATCTCAAAATTGCTACCCAATTCTGACAACATGGACTGCGTGATCACCAATTCGCCAACTAGATTAATCAAACTATCGACTTTATCGATACCTACTCTGATGGAAGAGGATGATGAGTTAGTGTTGGTGCTTTTATCTGCCGTAGTGGGTTTTTTCGTTTGGGGATTTTCAGTTGCGCTGTGTGTTTCTTTGGGGGCGAGCGTGGCAACTGTGGTAGACGCGGTAGCCTCATTACCTGAGTCCACTAGCGCTTCAACCGCGTCATTTTCAGGAGCAGATTCACTGCCACCGAGCAAGTTGATTTCCAATGTGCACTCGTCTATTACCCAATCGAAGACTTCTAAGATATCGTCTTTTGTGGCGGTGCTGTTTCTCAGCTCTAGGCTCCAACTGATAAAACATTCATCAACGGTCAGGTCTGCAAAGGCAGGTATGTCTTCCACCATCGCTGTAGTTGTCAGCTCACCGAGTGTCGATAACTCTCTAAATAATCTCGCGGGTTCATTGCCAGTCATTAAAATTTGTGGCTGTGGTACAAATTCTATTTGCCAATATTGATTATCGTCGTTATTGGGCTCAAGGGGGGAATTGGTCTTACTCTTTGAGGACATAGAAACAGATCCCGTTGATGAAGTAGGTGCTGTTGTCTTAGGCTGTTCTGTGCTTATCGTTTCCTGTTCATTGCTCAATATGCGATTAAATCCAGCAATAAGTGACTCAGACTGTTGCAAATTAATATTTTTTTTATTTTGTAAGGCTGAGATCATCTCTCGCAAACAATCACAAGATTGCAGCAGCAATTCGATACATTCTTCGGTCAGTTGACGTTTGCCTTCTCTCGCTTCATCAAGCAAGGTTTCGAGTACATGAGTGAAATTGGCCACATCGTTAAAACCAAAGGTGCCGCTTCCGCCCTTTATAGAATGAGCTGCTCGAAAGATTGTATTGATAACTTCAAGGTCACAGTTTTCGTTCTTACTTATGCTGAGTAAGGACTGCTCCATTATATCTAAACCTTCAAGGCTTTCTTCAAAGAAAACTTCATAGAATTGTTCCATGTCGATTGACATAAGTTTTTAGCTTCTCACTGTTATCGTGGATCGGACTCTTATCCCAGTACTCTTGCTACTGTGGCTAAAAGTTTCTCTGGATTAAAAGGTTTGACTAACCAACCCGTTGCGCCAGCTTCTTTACCTTCCATTTTTTTCTCAATCGAAGCTTCTGTGGTCAGTAATAGTATCGGCGTGTACTTATAATTGATTAATTTTCTTAAGTTCCTAACTAAATCAATACCATTCATTACCGGCATATTAAGATCGGTCACTACAGCATCAAACGTTGCCGTTTTCGCCTTATTCAGCCCATCTTGACCGTCAGCTGCGTCGATCACCGTGTGACCCGCTGAGGTAAGCGTCGTCGCTACCATATTGCGCATGGAAACCGAGTCATCAACAATTAAAATTTTTGCCATTTTCTTTCCCTATTTCAAAATTTATTTTAAAGCCTTAGTTGATTGTCGTTAGCCCTAAGTGCTCAACAAGTCCCAATAAAACTGCGGTATCAACTAATTCCTTGGACGGCTTCTTCCACACAATACTGCCGCCTATATTTTCTACTTCTCGCTTAATTGTCAGCAACAATTGCAGGCCGGCACTGTCAGCCTTTTTAACTGTATCGGCCTTTAACTCAATAGTTGAAGATTTTTGCAAAGATGACGTCAGTCGACTGTGTAACTTACTGACATTGGATATGTCTAGGTTTTCACCTAGGGAAAGACTGGTTTTATTAGTCATATTAAATGCCTATTAATAGTAAAAACGGTGATTTGACACACGATGAATCCACACTTTTTGGTTAGATTTTGATTATTTGGGCCATGTTTTGATCTTTTTCAGTGCCGATTGAGTGTTTTCAGCATTCAGGTTATGTGAAAACATACTTTTTTGATATTGGCCTTTAGTCTTATATGAGGCGCTTTTGTGCGACATATTTAGTCGCGTCGAAACTGGCCAATGTCTCTGTATCTGAGGGTTGCAGAGATTGGTGGGTTGGATTAGATCCAAGGACTTACGTTGGTCGTGTAATTTTCTGACCCGTAGGGTGGTTAGCGCCGCACTTAATGAAAAGCGCACATAAAATATATTTATCATCATTTATCCTTTTCTCACCCGACTTATGCAGGTACAGCGCAACCCTGCCTTCAATCGATGTCTATGAATTTTTTACGAAATACTTTTTTTCTATTCCTTTTTTATTTCAAGACAAACTCTTCAACGACCGAATTATAAGGGTTTATCCAAGTGTCCAACCCATATTGGTCAGTAAACGAATACCAAGCAAGTTTTATTTTTTGAATTCAAAGGATTATGCTTAGGATAAAAAAGTAACTGGTGTTATTTATGCTTATACAAATAGAAGTTCTATTTAGCAATCAGGTGAGTATTTTTGGAATGATAATTAACTTTATTAAATATTCATCTAACCTTTGCAATTAAAGGCTAGGCAATCAATATGAATACTAATAATTATATTAAAACATAGAATTTTTTGAAAGGAATACGAGTGCTATAGGTTTAATATCGAAAAGCGTGTCGAAGTTACCGCATGTAATTCGGTATATATTTTTACACTATAGTATAAAATTAAATACCCATTTCAGATTTGTCATTCTAGGCATCAAATCCTCAAATTCCAAATTAGAAATACTAGTTTAAATTGTTGAGTTAAACAAACTAATTAAATTATTCTGAGTTAGAATTTTTCCAACACTACATATTATAAATTAAGATAACGTGTGTTTCTAAGTTTACGAAACTTGGTCGCATTTTGTCGCTGGTTGTTTACAACGGGGGTAATACCACAGCAAAAACAAGCGCATTGGCCCGCCAAACTAGATCCAGTTAATTACTCATAATGCACATCATATTAATTAAAATTGAACGTAGCTAGCCTGACCAGAAAGTGCCTATAACATCTTTATCTCATCATCTTTTAAATGACCCACGATAGGGCTTTTCTCAGCATCGGCAAATGCAGCATCTAAAAGCGATGATCTATAAGCAATGGGGGCGCGAAAATTGGGGTGCGTAAAGATGTAAGCCTGTCTTGATTGCAGCGCTTCCACTACACGTTTGGCTAACACTGAAGTAGGAATACCAGATTCCACTAGTTCTTTTGCTTTGTTTTTGCCGTTTGCAGAGTTTATTTTATTGGCACCGTGTTCTTTCACTTCTTTGTATTCGGGTTGAAGGTTACGCAATGATTCATGAATTCGAGTTTTAACAAAAGCAGGGCATAAAGCCGACACGGCAATATCGTGCTTCTTTAATTCAGCTGCCCAACTTTCTGACATAGACACCACCGCGGCTTTTGAAGCGGCATAAGCACCGGAATAAGGCACACCATTCATACCGGCCATAGAGGCGACATTAATGATCCAGCCACCTTGGCCGTGGCGTTTCATGCTAGGACCCACAGCTTGTGTGCCATTCACTACGCCCATTACATTCACATCCATAACCCACTTCCATGTTTCGAGTTTAGTGTCTTCGATTGAGCCAGGAATACCACCTACACCCGCGTTATTCACCAACATATGAATATCCCCAAACTTGGCTTCGGCAAGGGCCAAAGTATCCTGCCATTGTTGAAAATTTGTCACATCTAATGGACAGGCTAATACTTGGATATTAGCGTCTTGTAATTTATGTTCTGCCACTTCAAGTTGCTGCTGGTCGATATCGGCAATGACAATTTTCATTCCTAATTGCCCAAATTCTTCGGCCAAAGCAAAACCTATGCCTCCCGCTCCGCCAGATATTATGGCTGTTTTCCCAGCAAATTCGTTCGACATGACAATCTTCCTCGATATTAAGAATGTAAATTTAAAAATGATGCTTAGATAGTAGGTGCTGGGCCGGTTCCAAAATACTTTATTTCGCGAATTGGTAAGGCTTCATGAGATGAATGTAAAGGGGAAAGAAAGGGAGGCTACAAGTGGCGAGTGTTAAGCGACTAGCTCGTAGCTCGCGTAGCTAGTCTATAGTCTGTACACCTGTGTCCGTGCCAACCAACACCACATCTGCGCCACGATCAGCGAATAAACCACTGGTGACGACTCCAACTATGGCATTAAGCTGCCTTTCAAGTTCTACTGGATTGAGAATTTTTAGATTATGTACGTCTAAAATCACATTACCGTTGTCGGTGACCACGCCTTGACGATAGGCTGGATCGCCACCGAGTTTGACTATTTCCCGGGCCACATAAGAGCGAGCCATAGGGATCACTTCAACCGGAAGTGGAAATTGTCCCAACATGGGTACTTGTTTAGTGTCATCAATAATACAAATAAACTTCTCAGCCACAGCAGCAACAATTTTCTCTCTAGTAAGGGCTGCACCGCCACCTTTAATCATGTGTTTGTGCTGAGTTATTTCGTCTGCGCCGTCCACATAGATATCAAATTTGTCTACTGAATTAAGATCAAATACTTCAATGCCCATGGCTTTTAAACGTTCGGTTGACGCTTCTGAGCTAGACACTGCACCTTGAATTTTATGTTTTACATCGGTTAACGCATCAATAAAATAATTAACCGTCGAGCCGGTGCCAACACCAACAATAGCGCCTTCTTCTATATACTTTAAGGCTGCTTGGGCTGCGGCTTTCTTTTTATCGTCTTGTGTCATGAGTATAAGAACCTGTTTATCTTTAAAAATGCTTGATGATTAAATTGTAACTCAAGGAGCACTTTAACTTACATTAAAAAATTGCTCAGGTGTGGCAATACCATCAAGTGGAATGTCCCAACTATCCGTGAGCAAGGTATCAGTCTTTTGGCAGTTATGGGCCAACCCAATGAGTTGAGTTACCAGTGAATCTCGGCGAATAGGGGCTAAGGTGCGATCATAATATCCGCCTCCCATACCTAATCTATTACCCTTTGTATCAAAGGCTACCAAAGGCGTTAGTATCAATTGAATGTTACTCAGCGGACATAGGTTTGTAGCGGTAACTATTGGTTCATCGATTCCATAACTATTTTTACGGGTAGGCGAATGGGGGTTGTATTCAACAAACAATAAATGGCCTTTACTAAAAGGATGTAATACCGGCAGTAACACATTTTTACCTTGTTGCCAGCAATACTCAATAATTGCCTTAGGGTCAATCTCACCATCATTTGCAATATAACAGGCAATGGTTTGTGCCTGTGCAAGGTCTGTTGCAGCAAGGCAGGTTGTTAAGAGCTGATGTGCCGCCGTGCATTGTTGCTGAGCAGACAAGGTTTGACGTTGTTTGCGGTATTTGGTGCGGATTACTTGCCTTTGTTGTGCTTCTAAAACCATCAATTTATCTACTTGGGGAAGCTGGGATAAAGTGGTTTAAAGTTTGAATCAGCTTTTCAATCTCTAAGGGTTTACACAAGTATTGGTCCCAAATTTTATTATGATCTGGAATCGTTTGTTGGCTAAATGCGTCGGCTGATAAAGCTACGATTGGGATATTCGGGTGTACTCGTTTAATTTTCTCAGAGGCTTGGCGACCATCAATACCGGGCAAATGAATGTCCATAAAAATGAGGTCAAAATGTCTATTGTTGACTATCTCAACAGCTTCTTCTCCTGTGCCAGCAATACTGATTGGAATATCTAATGATTCAAATATTGCTAACATAACAGCTTGATTGATTTCGTTGTCTTCTACTAGTAGCACTTTACTTGTAAGATCAAAGTGTGCTTTTTTTGGCTCTGAAATGACTGGCTGTTGTAAACTCTCCAAGTCTTGCTGCAGAGGTAGCTTAACTTTAAAAATACTACCAGATCCTAGGGTACTCAACACTTTTATACTGCCGCCCAATAAATTAACTAAACTTTGTGTAATCGATAAACCTAAGCCACTACCTTCGAAACCTTTGGTTTGCCCTACTTGCTGAAATTTTCTAAATAGTTTTGTCAGATCTGTAGACGAAATACCCACTCCTTGATCCGCAACCGTAATCACTAGGTGTTCATTGTTAAGGCTAATCTCCACTTTGACCCATTTGCCGCTGGTAGTAAACTTAATCGCGTTGTGGACCAAGTTGGTAATAATCTGGCTGGTTTTGGCTGGGTCAATTGGCAAATGCGTTGGTAGGTTATCACTGACATGCACGGAAAACGCTAAGTCTTTTTCGTTGGCCGTAATGGCTAACATCCCTTCTAAATCTTTAATATATTCTCGTAAGCAAACCGTTTCAATTTGCACCTGCATCATTCCAGCTTCAATTTTATTCAAATCAATCACAGAATTCACTACACTTAACAAGCGACGTCCCGAATAGTCAATATGGTTTATATATTCAGAAAATTTTGCTGGTGATTTTTGCTGGTCAATGTCATCTAATATCAAACGACTAAAGCCAATAATGGCATTGAGTGGTGTGCGTAGCTCATGACTCATATTGGACAAAAATTCGGTCTTATGTTCATTAGCTTGTTTGAGTTCTTTTATGTTTTTTCGCAATTCCATTTGGGAAATGACTGATCTGCCCAAGACTTCAAGGGCCTGCCTTTGATCTTTAGTTAATTTATTCGGTTTGTCATCAATTACGCACAACGTGCCTATGGCATACCCGTCGGCACTGATCAAAGGGGTACCAGCATAAAATCGAATATTAGGGTCGGACGTAACCAAAGGATTGTCAAAAAAACGCTTATCTTGCAGCGTGTCTTCTACTTCAAAAATTTCTTTTTGATGAATAGCATGGGCGCAAAAAGCAATATCTCTTGAGGTTTCTTCTGCATCTAACCCCACTTTTGACTTAAACCACTGTCTATCGGGGTCAACCAAGCTGATTAAGGTAATGGGGGTGCCACAAATTTGTGCTGCAAGCTGGGTAAGGTCGTCGAAGATTTTTTCCACTTCAGTGTCAAGCACATCGTAACCGTAAAGCGCTTCTAGGCGTGCGGTTTCGTCTATTGTAGGAGGAGCAATTTTCATTTAATTATATAATTGGTCTCGCATTACGCGAGACCATAGCATAATTAACTATCTCACCAAACCAAATTAGCGGTTGTAAGTATCTAAATACAACTGGGTCAATCTAGCATTGTCGACCTTGGTAGCGACATTGATTGTTTGCGCATTAAGCCAATCTGGGCTGGTAGTAGTATTCGGCAGTGCCACTGTGGTTTGCCCAATGTTTAAAGGATCGGTCGATACTCTTGCATGGCCGGTTTGCAATTCAAATAAACTAGGGTCAATCAAATGAGCAATTGGCATAGCATCGTGGAAAAAACACACATCTTCTTCTCTATTTTGTGAGTAAAATTCCACATAAAACTGTGCCGCATCATGCACAAAACCACCTAATGTAGGGTTGTTTTGTTTAAGCTGTGTCAAAAAATCTGGAGTGAATGGGCAAGAGTTGGTGACGTCTAAACCAAACATGTTTAGCTCCCACGATGCACCAAACACAATTTCTGCAGCGAAAGCATCGTTCCAAATATTGGCTTCTGCCACAGGTGTGACATTACCAGGCACAAAAGCGGCTCCACCCATAATAGACACTGCTTTGAGTAATTTAGGCAGCTCAGGCTCAAGACGTAAGGCCAAGGCTAAATTACCTAATGGGCCAATTGCCACCACAGTGATTTCGCCAGGATATTGACGTGCCATATCCACAATAAACTGTGCGGAACTGCGTGGGTCTAGTTCGCCTTCAGCAGCGGGGAAATTGATATTGCCAAAACCATCATCACCATGCACAAAATGTGCATAACCCGCCTCTTTACCTACCCAAGGCATGCCTACACCTTTGCAAACTGGAATGTTTTTTTCAGCTAGGGCACACAAGGTAATGGCATTTTTGGCGGCCATCTCAACAGGCACGTTGCCGTATACAGTGGTGAGTCCTAAGACATCGATTTCAGGGTGCTGAAAGGCAAAGAAAATTGCCATTGCATCATCAATACCTGGATCGGTATCTAGTATAATTTTGTGGCTCATTAATTGTCTCCCGTAAGATTATTGTTTAGCAAGAAAACGATTCACGTCTTCTTCGGTAGGTATAGATTGTGCCGCACCCACTTGCATAACAGCTAGGGCAGAAGCAGCACAGGCTCGCTTTAAAGCAGTTGTTGAATCGGTATGGTTGCTGTAAGCAGATAAAAAATAACCGATAAATGTATCACCTGCTGCTGTTGTGTCTACAGCGTCGACTTCAAAAGCGGGTAGGTTGATAGTTTTGTCTTTCTTGAGCATGCGTACGCCAACTTTGCCCAATGTAATCAATATTTCAGCATGAGGCCAATCTTGACGAAAGTAGTCTTCTATTTCATCTAAATCGTGACGTCCAGAGATCTCTTGTGCTTCGACTTCATTGACAATTAATAAGTCAATACAATCATGTGGAAGATGCTTAACCGACTCCGTCATTGGCGCTGGATTAAAGGCCACGCGTAAGCCTTTTTCCTTGGCTTGAATAAGCACTTGGTCGATACTGCTGGTCTCATTTTGGGTCAGTACCCAGTCGCTAGATTTAGCATTATCTAGGGCATGCATAATGTCTTTAGATGTCATCTCATGATTGGCACCGCCAAACAACACTATGGCATTTTCTGCGGACGGGGTGACTTGAATTATCGCATGACCTGAGGCAGTTTCGCTGCACGTAACATATTTGCAATCAATACCATCACGGATCATGGTTTGCTTGAAAGCGACATCGGCTTCGTTAATTTTACCCACATGCCGCACTTGTGAACCGGCTCGGGCTAACGCGATAGACTGATTCGCTCCTTTGCCACCCAATAAACATTGGTAATGACTTGAAGCAATAGTTTCACCAGGTTGCACGAAATGCTCGACCTGATAAACATGATCGATGTTGATTGAACCAAAGTTGATAACGGCCATAATGCGTTGCTGTGCCTCTTGTTTTAAAGTGCTAGTTTGGAATGTATTCTAGTCGAATAAAACCATAAATTACCTTTAATTAAAAAGTAGACCATTTGGTCAGCATGCAAGTATATTGATTTTTTCTCTGACAGCAAATTTATTTAGGGACCTATGAAAGATTAATATCCTCTAGGCAAAAAGGTTTGTTAGCTTGTGAATAAAACCAGTTTTAGCGACATAAGGGGAGGTATCGGTCAAAAACAACCTTACAGATACAGTAGCGCCATGTCCCCATGGCCACCAAGCTGCCATCACTTTTGGGTGACGCTCAATATTGCTACTGAATAATTTTTGCTGTTTAACCAGTTTAGAAAATGCACCTGCGTAATGTTTGACTTCGTGTGGTGCTTTTTTGATAGTCTTAACGTCCCAACATACAGGTAAAGCCTGTTGTAACGTAAATAATACTTGATCTTGTTTGTCTACTGAGAACTCAGCTAACATCACTTTGTGAAAATCGTCGTATTTCCATTTCACTGTGGAAGACAAGGCTTGCAAAACATCTTTTCCGTAAGTTTGTATTTTTTCTTGCTGATTCATATTACTACTGTACTCAATCCGTTTTCTATGATTTGGGTGCCTCCCAAAATGCCGCTGTTCGGTGTAAGCCCGTGAACCGAAAGTTCAGGGCGGAAGTATCATCGCTACCTTAGGCTTCTCGATACGAGCCGAGCTTGCGCAATAGTAGTGGAATCAACTCCCTAGGTAAAAAGCATCGGCCAGGGACATAACTAAACTGGCAAACACCCCAGGAGGCATAGCAAACCGTTTGTTGAACTAGCAGTAAACAACTAGCTGAACAATTTTCAAGGCCATTATAATCTGTTCGTAGGCAGATATACTAGTGCAATCCCATGTATTTGCTTACTTGACAGTGGTAGCATTGTTTGGTCCAACAATTGAGAGTGCACTTTGAATACATCAACCAACCTTTTTGATACCTTAACTGCGTTACTTGAACGTAACGATATTTTAACCTCAGCCGCTGAAGTACAAGGCATGTTTTGTGGCATGTTAGGCGGTGGTATGCCCTTAGAGTGTCAAGATTGGTTAGAGCCTCTTGCTGATTTTATTCACCAAGGCGAGTCATTTTCTAAAGAAGTGGTTGAGGCGTTCAAAAGTCTTTTTGACAATACCTGTCAGCAGTTAGTTGCAAGCGATTTTGCACTGGTGCTTTGTTTACCTGAGGACTCTGCTCCCATTAACGATCGAGGCCAAGCGTTACTGAGTTGGGTGCAAGGTTTTATGCTTGGATTTGGCTTGCATCAGGATGATTTAACCGGTTGCTCTGACGATGTAAAAGAAGCCCTACAAGACTTTGCAGAAATAGCCAGAATGGACGATGAAATGAGTGAAGATGAAGAGTCTGAGAAGGCTTTATTTGAAGTGATGGAATATGTGCGTGTTACCGCTATGTTATGTTTCAACGAGCTGGGTAAGTCACCAGAACAACAACAAAGTGAACCCAAAACGGTGCATTAGACGGTTGGTTAAGTCGTTCAATAAATAAGTTTGGTTTTTTCGTTTTATAAAACAGTAGAGTGAGTCACACCATTGCCCATGGATAACACTGAATTTTTAACTCGCCAACAGCATCTATTTCAAGCCATGCAACCCAACAGCATTTGTTTGCTGCCAGCGGCTAACTTAGTCACACGTAGTCGCGATACTGAGTATGCTTTTCGACAAGACAGTTATTTTCAATACATGTGCGGCTTTCCTGAACCAGAAGCTTGGTTAGTGCTGTCAAATCATCATCAATATTCACATGGAATGTGCATTTTATTTTGCTTAGATAAAGATCCTAATATGGAAATTTGGCATGGGCGTAGATTTGGTCCAAAACTAGCCAAGCAGCAATATGCAGTAAATATGGCCTTTGATATAGACGAATTAGATGAACGTTTATTCGATATAATGGATGGCCATCAACACTTGTATTTTGCACAAGGTCACGACCCGGATGCTGATGAGTTGGTTTTTTCGGTGCTACAAGCCTTACGTGATGCCCCAAAACAAAGTAAAAATACGCCTGCGAGTCTGATTGATGTCAGGATCATCTTAGATGAAATGCGCTTAATTAAGTCTAATGCTGAAATCGACATGATGCGTCACGCAGCGTCTATTGCCACTCAAGCACATATTCGGGCCATGCAATTTGCACAGGCGGGTAAAAATGAGTATCACCTCGAAGCAGAAATTCATCATGAATTCGCCATGCATGGCGCAAAATATCCTGCCTATGGCACCATAGTAGGAGCGGGTGATAATGCCTGCATTTTGCATTACACCGAAAATAATCAAGAATTAAAAGCCGGCGATCTAGTGTTAATAGATGCAGGTTGCGAATGGCAAGGTTATGCATCTGACATTACTCGTACTTTTCCCGTTTCTGGGCAGTTTTCATCTGAGCAAAAGCAACTCTATCAATTGGTATTGAACGCACAACTGGCTGCCTTTGAGGTGATAAAGCCAAACAATACGATTAAGCAGGCCAGCGATGTGGCAATTGCAGTGATCACTCAGGGTTTGCTGGATCTCAATATCTTAACAGGCGAATTGGCAGAAAATATTGAACAACAAAGCTACCGTGAATTTTACATGCATGGTCTCAGTCATTGGTTAGGTTTGGATGTACACGATGTGGGTCATTACAAAATTGATGGCCAAGACCGACCATTGAAACCGGGCATGTTGCTAACGGTTGAGCCAGGAATTTATATTGCGCCTGATGCAGACGTAGATAATAAATGGTGCGGCATAGGTATTCGTATTGAAGACAATTTATTGATAACCCAAAGTGGTCACGAAAACCTGACCGTAGCGGCACCTAAAACCATCAGCGAGATTGAAGCCCTGATGATTAAAAAGAGCAGTTAACAAAATGCGTGCATTTGACATAGTGGTAGTGGGCGGCGGCATAGTTGGCCTGACTCAAGCCTTAGCTTTAAAAAACAGCGGCTTGTCGGTTGCAGTAGTTGAAAGCCATGTTAGCCAAGGTATGCCCAGTGGCGATCCCCAATTGCGCGTTAGCGCACTGACATTAGCAACAGAAAATATTTTACATAATTTAGGTGTTTGGCAACATTTAGATCCTAACAGGCTATGCAGTTATGTGGATATGCAGGTTTGGGATCAAGACAGTTTTGGAAAAATTGCCTTTTGTGCAGACCAAGTTCAAAAAAAGCAGTTAGGCCATATTGTTGAAAATCAGGCGCTTAGACATAGTTTATGGATACAAGCCCAAAATAGTAGTCATCTTGAGTTACTCGCCCCTTTAAAAATAAAACAGTTAGCCTTTGGTCAACAAGAATGTTTTATCACCTTAGATGACAGTAGTCAGTTAACCGCTAGATTAATTATTGGTGCAGATGGCGCTAATTCAGTGGTGAAAAAGCAAGCCAATTTAGCACAAACATTCTGGGATTATGATCAACACGCTATAGTGGCAACGATTAAAACCGTTATGCCACACAATAATGCGGCCAGACAGATTTTTACCGCCACGGGTCCTTTGGCCTTTTTACCTTTATGGGATGCACATCATTGTTCGATTGTATGGTCACAAGATGAACCTAAAGCAGCCGAACTACTGAAACTGTCCAATGCAGAATTTAACAAAGCGCTGACTTGCGCATTTGATTGCACCCTAGGCTTATGTGAATTAGTGAGTGACAGGCAAAGTTATCCCCTTAAAATGCGCTATACACGCCAATGGGTTGATAATAGAGTCGCTATTATTGGCGATGCTGCCCATACTATTCATCCGTTGGCTGGTCAGGGGGCTAATCTAGGATTACTGGATGCCGCAGCTCTGGCTGAACAGATTATTAAGTTGGTTGAGCAAAACAAAGATTTTGGTTTAGCTAAAAATTTACGACCTTTTGAGCGTTGGCGCAAAACTGAAGCCGTTAAAATGGTAGCGGCAATGGAAGGTTTTAAGCGTTTATTTGCTGGAGATCAACCACTTAAAAAATTCATCAGAGATACTGGCTTAAGTTTGGCAAATCACTCATCATTCACCAAACAAAAAATCATTCAACACGCCATGGGTCTTAAAGGCGAATTGCCTGAACTCGCTAAAGTGCGTTCAAATTAGGACTTGGTATTTTTAAGTTTCAACAGCCGTGATTACTATTTAAAAGGAATATTCAGTGAAAAAGATTTTTATCGTTAGCGCTTTGACCCTAACACTTGCTGCTTGTGGCTCACATCAAGCGCCACCCTATGAAAAAGAAAAACGTCCAGAAGACCGAGAACAGTACTCTGGTGTAGAAGGCTCCATTCAAAAACAGAAAGATCAAGCCTATATGGATAACCAAGCGAATAAATTGAGATGCCAAGATTCGCGATTAGATTTAGTTGATGCCGAGGCTGAAGGAGATATCAATATGATCCGCCAAGTTAAAGCCAGAGTGCAAAAAAATTGTGTGGTTGAAAAGTAGGCCTTATTTTGACTCCTGCAGTTAATCGCGCCAAAAAAGCGAAAATCGAATTTAGCGTTCATCAATACGAACATGATAGTGGTCATGCTTCCTATGGACTGGAAGCGGCCGAAAAACTGGCGGTAGAGGCTGAGCGTGTATTTAAAACTTTAGTGGTTAAGCTAGATGCCACGCAACTAGTAGTTGCTGTACTACCAGTCAATGCTATGTTGAGTATGAAAAGTTTAGCCAAGGCTTGCAATGGCAGAAAAGCTGAAATGGCAGACAAAGTCGAAGTGCAACGCAGTACTGGTTATGTTTTAGGGGGGGTAAGTCCCCTTGGACAAAAAAAATCTTTGAAAACAGTCATTGATCAGTCTGCCCAGCAGTATCCAACAATTTACGTGAGTGGTGGTCGCAGAGGACTGGAAATTGAGTTAAAGGCTTTAGACTTGCAAAGCCTTACACGCGCAATATTCGCTCCACTGTCACAGTAAAAATTCCAACAGGCTCAAATGAAAGTAGACGTTTTCACCCTGAATTATCAGGACTCACAACATGCTCAAGATATAGTGTTTTTACTGAATAATTACGCCTTAGACCCTATGGGTAATGCTCTTTTTTGGGATAACCCCCTGTAAATATGCTGGAACTATTTGGCTATTCCCTAAGTTATACAAGTGTGGGGCTACTATTTTTAGTGGCGTTTTTTACTGGTATGGCCAAAACCGGTGTGCATGGCATATCTATGTTTGCGGTGCCCTTATTAGCCATTATGTTTGGCGGTAAAAGTTCTTCAGGTCTGATGTTACCTATGTTGATTATGGCCGACTTATTTGCGGTTAAGTATTATCACCGACATGCCAATTGGGGATATTTACTGAAACTATTTCCATCCGCTGCAATAGGGGTGATAGTGGGCACTTGGCTGGGTAATATGATTGATGATCAAGTCTTTAGAATGGTCATGAGTATTATTATTTTTGCTAGCTTGGTGATCATGGTGTGGATGGAAAAAGGCAACAAAGGCGCTATTCCTGATTACCTTTGGTTTGCTTTATTGATGGGGTTGCTAGGCGGGATCACTACCATGATTGGCAATCTTGCAGGTTCGGTAATGGCCTTGTATTTACTCAGTATGCGTTTACCAAAAAATGAATATATTGGTACAGCCGCATGGTTTTTTCTGGCGATTAATTTATTTAAAGTGCCGTTTCATATATTTAGTTGGCAAAGTATTGATCTGAACTCTTTTCTGCTGAATCTCATTTGTTTACCTTTTATTGCGATAGGTGCGTGGAGTGGTATTTGGTTAGTGAAACGTATTCCAGAACAACACTATCGTTGGTTAGTGATTGGCATGACCGGCGCAGCGTCGATTTTAATGTTGTTTTAACATACTTTTAAATCACCTTTAAAATTGCTTTGGCCCATACAGCATATTGTTGGCTGTTGGGATGTAATAAATCTGGCATCACTGATCCCAACAATACGCCTTCATTAGTAAGAAAGTGGTGATTAATATCTAACCACAGTACGTTTTTCTCATCCGTGTATTCTTTAATTAAGGTGTTGGCCGAATCGACCCGTTTACGCATACGTTTTAATTTGTTGCGACTGCGAGGAAATATAGCCATTAGTAATACTTTGCTGTTTGGCAGGCGCTGCTTAAGTTCGTCTAAAATAGCTTTAACTCCAGCCGCAATGTCCTCTGGCGCATCATGTCTATGCCCAGCGTTGTTGGTGCCAATTAACAAAACGATCCATTCAGGTGAAAGATTAGCAACCTCACCATTTTGAATGCGCCACAGTAGATGTTCGGTTCTATCACCTGCAAACCCTAAGTTGAACGCCTTGGGATGGGCAAAGTGTTGTTGCCAATATTCCTCGCCTTCCACTTCCCATGCATGGGTGATGGAGTCGCCGAGAAATAACAGTTCCAAAGGTTCGTTTATCTGCTTAAGCTCGGTGAGCTTTTGCTGGTGGCGTGCTAGCCACCAGTCTTCGGAACGTTTACTTGGAATAACCGATAAGGGGCTAGTCACGCCTATTTGGCTTGTTGAGCGATTATCCAGTCGTTAATCACATCTTCAAGCACCGCCATGGGCAAAGAACCTTGACCAATCACAGTGTCGTGAAAACTACGTATATCGAATTTTGCGCCTAATGTTTGTTCGGCTTTAGCGCGTAACTCGCGGATTTTAATTTCGCCCATTTTGTACGACAAGGCTTGTCCGGGCCATGAGATATAGCGGTCGATTTGGTCTGCTACTGATTTTTCGGTTAGTGCGGTATGTTGTGCTAAATAATCAATAGCCCGCTGGCGACTCCAACCAAAAGCGTGAATGCCGGTATCCACTACTAGCCTTACCGCGCGCCACATTTCGTAGCCTAAACGACCAAAGTCGCTGTAGGGATCTTGATAAAATCCCGCTTCTTTACCTAAACGTTCTGAATATAAACCCCAACCTTCGCCAAAAGCAGAATGACTAAGGGTACGCCTAAATTCAGGTACATCTAATTCCATCGCGATGGCATTTTGTAAATGATGCCCAGGGACTGCCTCGTGTAAGCTAAGCGCCTCTAAGTTATAAAGTGGTTGTTGCTTAGGTTCGGAGGTTAAAAAATAGGTGCCAGGTGTTCGATTATCTGGTGGCGGCATATAAAACGCTCCTCTAGTCGCTGAGCCTTTAATCGTGAAGGTATTACGTGGCAGGTGACCAAAAAATGTGGGCAACTTGCCGTACATTTTCATGGTGATAAAGGCGGTTTTTTCTAGTACATCTTGTTTGTCTGTGGCATAAAACTGCGGATCGGTTGCCAAAAATTGTAAGAATTCCGCATAACTGCCAGTGAAGCCCACTTGATCAATGATGGCTTGCATTTCAAGGCGAATTCGTTTCACTTCGCTTAAACCCAATTCATGGATTTCTTTTGGTGTGGCATCGGTTGTGGTGAAGTAGTTGGCCGTGTAGGCATAATACTCTGTGCCCCCTTTGATGCTGGCAATACCCGGTTCCTTGCGACAGTTAGGCATGTAGTCGTTAACAAAAAAATCGTAAAAATTCTGATAGGCGGGTACTACTGCTGATGTAATGGCTTCTATCGCTTGTGCGCTGTAGGTACTTTTTTGTTGTGCACTGAAGGTCTTCGGAAAACGGGTAAAAGGTTCAAATAAGGCACTAGTTTTAGCATCTTTCACTATGTGCTCACTGATAGTTTGCCCATAGTCCTTAAAACTTTCGCAGTGATGTACATAACCCGCTGTTAAGCCTGCTTTCATTAGGTCAATATTTTCTTGGTTAAAACGAGAGTAGTCACCAAGGCTGATTAAAAAATTGTCGTAATCGTTGCTGTTTAAAAACGCCATATTCGCTGGCGCCTCTGCAAAATAGGTGTGCCAACCACTTAAAAAATTAATCGGAAAGTATTTGTCTTGATACTGGTAGCTTTGCGCTTCTGTTTTTCGCTCATATTTAAACAAACGATAATTCATTAACTGTTCTTCACTTAAAGCCTTGGTATCAACCTTGGCAAGTTTATCTATGACTTTACTGTTGTACGCTTCTCGTCTGGCGATGGCTTGTGGGGTAAGTTCGGCTAATTTACCATTGGGTTTCCAGCCATCAGGATCGGTGCGGAAGAATACCTTTTCCTTTTGAGCATGTTGCCAGTGCTGGTCGATGAGATTGGTTAGATCTTTATTTGCGTCAGCAAAGGTGTTCCAACTAAGGGCGGTAACAGCGAATGCGGCTAAAATTTTATTAAACATAATACTCTTTGCTCTCTTATTTTTTTATTATTAGATAGGAAGCGCGGCCAGTTTGCCAATTGGTGATGCCAAAGAGTCTGGTGGAACTGTAAACCATTGAATACCTTTGTCGGTCATATACACACAATCTTCTAAACGCACACCAAACTCCCCGGGCAGATATATGCCAGGCTCATTAGAAAAACACATGCCTGCTTTTAAAGTTTCAGCTTCACCATGCACAAAATTGATTGGTTCATGACCTTGCATGCCAATACCGTGTCCGGTTCTATGGGAAAGCCCAGGTAATTTGTAATCAGGCCCTAAGCCTTGTTTCACATAATAAGCGCGCACCGCATCATCCACTTTACCAGCCGCAGTGCCAAGGGTAGCTGTTTCAAATGCGATACGTTGACCTTCTCTAACGGTATTCCAGATTTTTTGTTGTTTTTTACTTGGTTCACCAAACACAAAAGTGCGGCTGATATCAGACTGATAACCTTCAACACTGCATCCACAATCCATCAACACTATTGATCCCTCGTGGATAGTTTGTTGTTGCTTGGTACCATGAGGGTAGGCGCTGGCTTCGTTGAATAACGCCATATTCCAAATGCCACTACCGCCCAAAGCAGATTGGGCTGAGGACATTAAGCCTTTTACTTCTGACTGGCTCATGCCTAATTCAAGTTTTGACCAAACATGAGCATAAGCGGTAAGCGTGATTTCATTCGCTTTGTGCATCAGTTGCAATTCATGTGTGTCCTTAAACATGCGACAGCCCAAAGTTATAGGCTCAGCACTGGTATCTTGCATATTCGGTAAAAGCGACATGATGCCGCGCTGCACGAAATAACGCACCGAATCTTCGAAGGCGATAGTATGGTTACTGAGAGTACCTTGCTTGATGTTTCTGTCGTTGAGTATTTGTTTGACTCGTTCAAATGGGCTTTCATGCTCTTGCCAGACACGCACATCTTCACCTACTGCAAGACTTTCACGAATACTAGGCTCTTCAAAAAACGGGCAGACCACGGCTATCTCGCCCTCTTTGGGGATAACCACAGCGGTAAGCCGTTCGCTTCGCCACCACTGAATACCAGTAAAATAGTCCATGGCCGCACCTGGCTCTAATATCATTGCGGCGATATTGTGCTGTTGCATAAGCCGTTGGGCCTTAGCTATGCGAGCTTTACGTTCTTTTACTGAGATAGGCGTGACATTTTCGGTGAGGCTTTTTAAAGGGGTACTCTTGTCACTCTTGGTAGGTGCGGTAGATGCAATCGCAGTGTGACTTAGAGGGATTGCTGCAAAAGCAGCGCCAGTGGCTATTAAGAACTGTCGTTTGTTAAATTCCATGTTTAGGCCTTGTGAGAGTGGGGAGACACAATTGAAAACACAGCCTATTACAAATAGCCTGTGTTTTGTAGATGTTTGGCTGATGTCAGAACTAAAACGATCATTAAATATGTAGCCTTCCCTTACATATGTGGGCTTTTTCTCACCTAGTATTGAGTTAAGTTCTACTTATATTTTGATAGTTGCGGTGTATTTAAGATTTTGCCTATTTTATTCAACCACCGGTTAATTAACACGCCCTTTTTTTGAGTGCTAGTTGGTTGGTTTTTCTCTTCACCTTTACTGGTATTGCTGATAAATTGTTGCATGAGTCATGATCTTTTAATTGTTGGAGTGGGCATATAATGACTTTCAAATATGATGAAAGCGAACAATCAATACTGACTATAATTATAAGTTTTACTTATGGATAAGCGGCTAAGGCACATTGCGTTGCTACGCTGTTTTGATGCGGCAGCTAGGCATCAGAGTTATAGCTTGGCCGCACAGGAGTTATCCATAACACAGGCGGCGGTGAGTCAGCAAATTAGAAACCTTGAAGAACATTTACAGGTAAAACTGTTTGCTCGACAAGGCCGTGCGATGCGGTTAACTAAGCAAGGCAAAACATTAGCAGATTCAGTGCTTAAAGCATTTGGGGAATTATCTCTGGGCTTTGACCGTATACAAATTGAACCCCAAGGAGGGATATTAACGGTTACCGCCTCACCATCTTTTTGTTCTAGATGGTTAGTGCCAAGACTCTGGAAGCTGTCAGCCTTATTTCCTGATGTTCACGTTAGAGCATTGGCCTCCGCTAGATATGAGGATGTTCGGTATTCAGATATCGACGTGGCAATCAGGCAGGGTGAGATGCAAGATGAAAATGTACATCAAGAAACGCTGCTTCTCGATCCGGTGTTTCCTATATGTTCTCCAAAAGTGTTCGAAGAGCAGCAACTAACGAGCCCTGAGAGGATCAACCAATGCTGGTTAGTGGAAGCCATAGGCGCGGGTCGATGGGGATTCAGTTGGAAAGACTGGTTCAAGCTTGCAGGTGTGCCACTCGATTCACAATGTAACAATTGGATGGAAGTGACTACTTGGGAAATGGGTATTAATGCAGTATTAAGTGGCCATGGTGTCTTTCTAACGTCTGGTTGTATGGCCAAGGATTTAATCGAGTCAGGGGCCTTAGTGAAACCTTTTGATATTCAGATTGAACCTGGTTTACGGTTTTCCTTGTTATATGATGAAGAGTCACCACGGATTGCAAGAATTAAGGTGTTTACCCAATGGTTGAAGGATGAATTGGCTGGGAGCAGTTAGGTATTTTAATTTATGAAACTTTTATTTTAACCGTTTTTAACTACATGCAACCATTTGGTTGCATGTCTGGTTTGACTGTGCTTTACTTTTTACTCTAATTATTTTTACAGATTAAGGTCAATATGCAAAATATTATTCAGCGGGACATCATAGTCAATGCGTCGAAAGAGAGTGTTTACGAGGCAATAGCCGATCCAGTACAAGTAACAAAATGGTTTCCCGAGACACTTGAGGGTGACTATCAAGTTGGGGGGTACCCAATTTTTGGGTTTGGTGATCATGGCAAAAATCAGGTCTTTATCGTTGCTGCAAAGCCCCATGAATATTTCGCGTATCGATGGATGCCTGGCGCTACAAACTTTTTAGGGGATGTATTAACCGTTGCCAACACTTTGGTTGAATTTAAAATCACTACATTGGCCGCAGATAAGTGCAAAGTGACGCTCATAGAGTCTGGCTTTGCGGATCTCCCAACAGATCTGAAAGAAGCCGCGTTCAATCAGAACTCCGGTGGTTGGGATTTCATGCTTGACCGATTTGAAAAGTACTTTGTGGTCAATAAGTGATTGAAGCAGCGATTTACAAAGCGTTGGGCGATCCTATTCGACTCGAAATTGTTAGACGACTTGCGGTTATGTCGTCTAGCACTGTTGGTGATATTTCGACCAATTTGGGGGTGTCAAGACAGGGAGCGAGAAAACAGATCCAAGTGCTTGCCAATGCAAATGTGGTGCATCTTAAGCAACATGGAAGACAGACACAGGTGACACTCGATAAAGAAAGCCTACAAATCGCACGCTCGTTTATCTCGCAGTTGGAGCGCCAATGGGATGATCGTCTTAACGCATTGAAGGATTACGTGGAGGGAGCGGAGTAAGGAGACAACGGCTTTAGCTGGCTTGAAGGGACTTAATCCACAATACAAAAAGTTAAATTGACCTTACCAAATAGCATTCTGTAAGTATTTATAAGCGGGATACGTCATAAGATAATTGAATCTGCCTTATGTGGCGATGTAGTCTTTAATCACAAAAATAGTAAAAGTTAGACCTTAATGTGCTCTTTATTTAGTTTATAAACAGAATGCAAAGTATAAAGGATAGTAGAGTGAATAATTATTTTTTGAAAAGTGCGATGGCGTTGTTGATTATAGGTGGCGCCTTAAGCTGCACTGCCGAAGACAACTCCTCATCATCTATCACACCGGCTGATGCAACAACGCCGGTCAAAGGCATAGATAAATTTCAGGCATATACTCAGAAATATATTGAGAAGACAGTGCTAAGGCAAAATCATGCAACGGGCCATATTGGTGACTTCTTCTTCACTCATTGGAAAGACGGCGGCAGCACATCTTTGACAATGGAAGCTGACGGTAATTTTAGTGTCAGTTGGCAAGGCGGTGGTTACAACTACGTAGGTGGTCCAGGCTGGCATTTTGGTGATATAAACAGAGTGATTGGTTATAACTTCAACGAAGACAGTGGTGCTAACTTCATTACTGTATACGGATGGGGCTATGATAAAAATATGTCAGTCACAAACCCAGCCCACTTAGTGGAATATTATATCTTACAACGCTGGTCTGAGGCTTATGAGCCTAGCCAGAATGGTTTGTTTGGTAAAACTTTTACCAGCAATGGCGTGGAGTATTCAACCTACCGCACATTGCGTGAACAGAAACCATCGATTAATAGTACTTCAACCTTTTATCAATATTGGAGCAGACCTAATCAACCTTTATCCCTTGGAGAAGAGCGGGAGATTATTTTTGCTGATCACGTTAAAGCATGGGCAGACACTGGCTGGGATCTCCCTGATATGAATAACTTTGATGCGAGCGATGATCCCACCTATCAGGTTATCGCTGTAGAAGTATTCAATCCACCTAAAGACGGAACTGCATCTGGCCGTGTTTGGGATGCTACACTTCATTAAATACTAATTCGCAATGAGCCAGTCCCCAGTTTTAGCAGATGATTGTGGCTTTAAATGGGTGTTTGGCTAAGTGCCCATTGTCCAATTTAATAAGACCTATACAGAGTATATCAATGCATCAATTCAGGCGTTCTAGTTTACCTTTTCGTTTTACAATATTTTTGTAGTCCCATTGTGTTTGCCGTGACTCTTTTAGCCATTTGCTAAGTAACTCGGTGTTTACATCTTCGACTGAAATATACCTAACCTCTGCGGCCATGAAACTACCGGTTTTTGTCAGTCCACTGGTTTGAAACGATTGTCCGCTCCAAAACAGCAAACGAACACAGCCTTTGAGTTTTCCATAACCAACAATGGGATTACCCTGCAAGAACCAAACTGGATGAGCGTGCCAAAATTTACTGTCAGCTTCAGGTAAAGTAATCCCTATGTACTGGACGAATAGGTCGCATATTTTTCGGTCATCTAAAGACAGCCTCTGATTATATTTCTTCGAATCTGAGTGCATATTGTTCCTCGAATTATAACGTTGGGCTAACAGGACATTCATAAGTTTCAATAATTCAATTGAAATCTCCACTTAAACAACTATTTAGGACTTGTTGCTCTTAACTCAATCAGAATCGAGAGTAACTAAAATGATCCTATTGCTGCTGCTTTGATGAATCAATAAGTTACCGTCGGCCGTTGAACGCATGTGTCTGACTATACCAGCGTAAAAGTTTCCTGAGGGGATTGGCCAACTTTGGAAGGTTTCGTTTTGGGGATCAAAGCGCACTAGTGTGTCTGGGCGTTTGCCCGATTCGTTGTACCAGACTACATCGTTCACAACTGCAATAGCATAAGGGTGAGAATTGGGCCCACTAGGTGATGGCCATTCTTTGACTTCCCCAGTATCTGGGTTAAACCTGCCCAAGCGCCCTTGGGAGGAATTTACAAACCAAAGTTTGCCATCGCTAGCAAAGTCGAGGCGCCGCACCTTTGTTTTTGGATCAGGAAGTTTGTATTCAGTGAGTTGAAAGGTTTCTGGGTTCACTTTGACTAAACAGTTGCTGCCATTACACGCTACCCAAGGATTGCCTTGCGTGTCTACCTTGATCCCATAGGGCTTAGAATTAGATGTGGGCATTGTCACTAATTTGATTTCGCCTGTAGTTGGTATCAGCTTACCCAACATATTACTGTGTTGTAAGGTAAACCACATGGTGCCATTTTTATCGAATATTGCAGTGTGAGGATCTTTCTCTTTAGGATCCGGCATTTTGTAAACTGTGATTTCTTCAGTTTTTGGATCTAGCTTGCCTACCGTTCCATTTTTGTTGCCTGTGTACCAAATATTACCCTGTTGATCTAAGGTAACAGAGTGGGGCATTGAACCTGCAGGCAAGGGATATTCTTGCATTTCCCCTGTTTTAGGATTAATTTTTCCGATTAAATTGCCCCATTGTCCAGCCCACCAAATCGTCCCGTCTGCTGCCTGAATTGGATCCCGAGAACGCTGACCCAGTGTAGGAACAATCCATTCTTTGAAACTTATGGATGTAGTGCCCGTTTGTAACGTGGGACTGTGCTTTATATTTGGTGGGTAATGAGCCGCGAGGTAAGCCGTTAGCGTTTCACGGTCCGGGTGATTGGACAAATCGACCATGCTACTTATCAATTCATGCCATTCTGTAAGAGTATAACCAGAACTACCAGTAATTCTGTTGAGTTGATGGCACGAAGTACATAGTTGCTGCAGTAATTGTTTACCATGTTCTTCAATTGCGGAGTTTGCGTTATTTTTAGCTATGGCTGGGCTGATTAAACAGAACAACCCCAACAACATCAAAGTTTTTGTCATTAAATTCATTATTCTATCCCCCAGGTTGTTACCCCCAACTATGCCACCGCAAACCGTTAAGGGGTGATATTAGATGATAAAGTTTGAGTGATTATACAAATTCGCACTTCGCAACTCAAAGGTTAACTGACTCCCAACTCACTTCCAGTATTCAATAATCTTCGATACCTTGTCACCACGAAACTCAAATACTGCTAGGTGATTAGCGGTAACCCCTTGGTGGGTTTCTTGTCGCTCAAGGGCAATGCCGTTGTATCCTGGGATCGTAGAAATGATTTTGTATCGCGCATTAGTGTTGGTATATCTCCCCGCTTTTAAAAACTTAATTGTATTATTGTAGAGTTCGTCTCTACTATAAGTACCGCCATATACCTCGTGAATATATATAAAATCATCGGTATATAATGCAAAGAGTTTGTCTGCATCTGCAACGGTAGAGCCTTGCATCAATACTTGGTTTTGAGCATGGTTTATCTCAGTTATTTTATTTTTTAATTCCTCGGCAGATAGAACGTTTAATTCTGTCGCTTGGCTATTATATGTAGCAATAACTAAGATTATAAATAGTAATAATAAATTGAACGATGAAATATTTTTTTTCATGAATTAAGTTTCCGCAAATTAAATATGTCGGTGATTATAATGTATGCATTTTTTATAAACTTTATACCTTGGGTAATCAAAAAGTTTTCGGTGAGGTACCTCAAAATAACGCCGAACGTCGTTTATTGGCGATGACAAAACATTACTCCTAAAAATAGGGATCGGATTTAGCTTTGGTAAGTTAAGTAAGGGAATGCACATGTTATCAGTCTGAAAATGTCTGTAAGGGAAAAACGATTATAGATAATTGAATTTACTCAATGTGGCGATGCACAACTTCGAGGGTTAGAACACGATCTGCGGGGCAGAATAATTGGTTTGCATGGGTCGGCAAAGCCAAGGCTTTTTCTTTAACGGCTTCGCACGGCTTTTGATTTCATTCCTATGTACTGCGACCTATAAAAAGGTAAAAATATGCGGTTAATTTGCAGGGGTATAAAATTAAGTCTTGCTTAAATTAATAAGCTTGCACCCCAAACTTCAGCAACAGCCTCGGTAAAATATCATCCAAACTTGTTACCTCAGAATTATTCAATTCAATAAGCTTAAATCCATATTTTTTGTAGATGGCTAATTTTTTTTCTTTGCGAGCTAAATAAATAAGATCATTGTTGGTATCCCAGTACTCGATGTAAACTTTACCGGTAGGGATATAAAAATCGCAATACACGTTTTCCTCTATGGGTAACTGACGTTTATAGGCATGCACTATTTCAGCCATGTATAACCAGTTATCAATTATCATTTCTGCTTTAGAGTGAACCCAGTGCCCGTCAGTTGCTCGGTATTTAGCGTCAATTTGGCTAATGTCTTTAGAGGTTGATGGATTCACGTTATTGGATGGCGTTAGGTTAATTGCTCCGGTAATATCGTTTATCGAGCTCAATAATGGACTCGATTGCGCTATCGTTTCTGGCCATCGAACATAAGGCACGCCAGAACGGCTATCTTCACTTTGAACTGCTCCTTGTTTGAGCCCTTGTTCTGTTGCGATCCAGCCCTTCAAACTTTTAGTAACCCAACCAAGTTCTGAAAATAAATGGTTTAATTTGTTAGGAGAAATAGCAAATTCTTTGCTTATCTTAGTGGAACTCACTAGCTCAACTGGCGCATCAGGGCTTTGGTGTACAGGTAATTGGGTCAATTCAAAATTTTCAGGCCATTCAATGTAATCACCCAATTTAACAGAAGTTTTGATCCTACCTCCGGCCAGCTTACCTTTTGCGGTTAGCACCCATTTTTCAGCCTCGCGCATTATGTAGTTAACTTCTTGGAACTTAGCAAAAAGTATCTTCGGCTCAAGATTAAGACGTTTTGCAGTAGCAGTGGTGGAAAAATATTTGATGCTTCACTCCTTTCGTAAGTTGCATGGCAAATAGTGTATCTGAATACTCCAAAAAAACCGCAATAAAAAACCGGCTCTCGCCGGTTTTAAAAATACACTATAAAAAGCTCGTAGCTCGTAGCTCGTAGCTCGTAGCCTAAACCCTAAACTGCTGCACTGAGTTTTGTAATTCCTCAGCAAGCTTAGCCACCTCGTGGCTTGACTCAGACGTCTGATTCGCGCCGACTGTGGTTTCTTCAGCAATATTCACGATATTCTCTAGTTTTTCACTGATCTCTTGTGATACGACATTTTGTTCACGAGCGGATTGCGCTATTTGGCTACTAACATCATAGGCTTTGTGCACTGCATCGGTGATGGACTCTAGGGCTTCTGTGGCTTTTTCAGTTTGCTCTACACATATTGTTGTTTGCTCTTTGCCTTGATTCATTACCGTTACGGCTTTTTCTGCACCGGCTTGTAAGACTTCAATCATTGAATTGATTTCTTGTGTTGATTGTTGGGTGCGACTAGCTAAGGTTCTTACTTCGTCTGCTACCACAGCGAATCCTCGGCCTTGTTCACCGGCTCTTGCGGCTTCTATAGCAGCATTCAAAGCCAGTAGGTTAGTTTGGTCGGCTACGCCTCTGATCACGTCTAAGATACCGCCTATGCTGGCACTGTCTTGATGTAATTTATTAATTACATCTGCCGCTTCTTCTACGTCTTTCGCTAATACCATTATGGTTCTTTTGTTTTCTTCCGAAATGACTTTGACTTTTTCTGCTTCATTATCGGCATGTTTAATTTGATTTAGAGTATCTTCGGCGCTTTTGGTAACTAGTTGCGATGTGCTATGCATCTCGGTTGTTGCTGCGGCAACTTGTGCGACTTGTGATTTTTGATTTTGGATAGACCGCGTAGTTTGCGCTGTAACTGTAGATGTTTCCTCAGCCGCAGCGGCCAATTGTGCTGCTCGCGAACTGATACCTGATATTAGGGTTTTCAAACTGTCGATTAGATTGTTGCAATTTTTGGCTAAGTCACCAAATTCATCTTTTGCTGAGTCATCAAGCTTGCGAGTGAGGTCGCCAGTAGAAACAACATGCAGCATTTCGTTGACTTTGTGTAATGGTTTGATAATGGCGAGCACGGTTCCATAAGCGATACCAGCGGCGATGAGCACTGATATTAAACCAATGACTATAGTAACCATTTTGCCTGTGCTGACTGAGTCTGTGACATCTTCTTTGGCATGTTTTGCCTTAGTGTCGGCTAGTTCTAATAAGTCATTAAGTTTTTGAATTGCACTTTTGATATTTTCTTCTGACGCTGTGTAAGCTGAGATAGCCTGCTGACGACTATTTAAACGTTTGATTTGAGATTGAATTAAGCCATTAGGAGAGGAAATAGAATCGGTGACACTTGCAATTAATTCATACAATTCGCTTAATGTTCCGCTGTCGTCTCTATCTCCAGCAGTAGTTTGTATTTGATTGGTTTTGTCTTTGATTTGGTCAACGACTAATTTAACTTCGTTGCCTATTGTGTCAGCCCTAATTAAGGTTTGTGTCTTAACGTATTCTGCACCTACCGTTAGTAATGAGGTCAAACTAGACTCAAGACCATTGGCAATCTCTGCTGCTTTAGTCAACTGGCTATTGTTCTGCACTTTATCTAAATCGGCAAAATCAACAATTAAAGTTGAACCGTCGTCAGCGTTATCTTCGATATTGCCAAGTACATCTAAAACTTTATTACCGTATTCTAAATCGGCTTGTTTGTTGTCAAATATGGCGTTAACGTTTTCTATATATTGACGATAAATTTCTTCTGTTTCTATCAATGACTCCCGCAAGTTTGGCTCTTTACTCACCACACTAGTGAGGATGCGCAATTCATTATCAAAATTGGCTTGACTGTTTTCGAATGCGGTTTTTTTGGCTGTCAAGGCATCTAAGGTTGTCTCATAATAAGCTTCTGTGGCAAGACGCCCCATATTTAAAAAGGACACTTTTAACTGACTACTACCACTTACAGTTGGGAGAGCTAATGTATTAACCTCTTCAGTGGCACTATCTATACTAGATAAACTGGATACTGCTACTACTCCCAATATAATGAGTAGGAGTGTAATGATCCCAAATCCACCGACGACACGAGTAGCTACTGTAATTTTCATTTAATGGCCCTAAATCAAGTTGGCAGTGTCCATACTGGCGTTATTAATTTTTATAAATTGACTGCTAATTGCAGGCAATTCTGGTTCAGTTACTAACTATAACTGACTGAGTTTAAAATTGTAGTGCTGCAAATACTAATCTCAGTTTAGGATATCGACTAGCTTTTATTATTCTTGATATGTTACGGAGTAAAGTTTACCAGAGGATAGGTTTAATAGTGTCATATCTTGTCCCCAAATATAGCCTGTATCTAATCCAAAAAACTGTCGAAGTTGTGTCTTGCCATTTAATGAGGCCCAATGGCCAAACACCACTTTTTGATTTGTCTTAAGCTTTTTATTAGCCACGTTAAACCAAGGCGTTATGTCATCAGGCGCGAGGTCTGGCGATGTTTTGCAACTAAAATCAAGTTCATCTTTATTTTTAATAAAACGCATACGTGTCATGGCATTGACAATAAACCGTAAGCGTTCTGCTCCTTCTAACGACTTTTGCCAAACTGCAGGCTGATTACCGTACATGTTGCTTAAAAACTGTTTCCAATGATTACCTTGCAACTGCTCACTGACTTCAAGGCTAAGTTTCAGGGCTTTTTTCACTGACCACTTAGGATAGAGTCCCGCGTGAGTAACTAAGGTATCTTGATCGGCCAGTAACGCCAGTGGTTTGCGCCTTAACCAATTGATATGGGTTGTGAGTGTTGAGCTAGCAAGCAATGTGTCTAAGTTGTCATTGGGTTTGGCTTTACGAATTCCCGCGTAAATAGCCAGTAAATGTAAATCATGATTGCCTAGCACTGTATCAAAGCTGTTTTTAAGAGAATACAAGTAATCCAGCGTTTCAAGAGGCTGAGTGCCGCGACCGATTAAATCCCCAACTGCAATTAATTGATCATTGATAGGAGAAAAATCAACTTGTTTTAGTAGTCTTTGTAATCCTACATAACAACCTTGAATATCGCCGACAATATAAATAGCCACAATATTTAGTTGACTGCGTTAGGGACAGCTAAGCTAAAAATATTGATAGCAGCTTGGAAACGCTCACCATCTTCTCGTTGCATTTCGTAATAGCCTTGCATTGTGCCCACTGGTGTATCTAAAACTGCACCGCTGGTGTACTGGAAAGAATCGCCAACCTGAATGTGTGGCTGTTCACCAATCACACCCTCACCTTGTACTTCAGTTTTTTCGCCATTACCATCTGTAATAAGCCAATAACGATTGAGCAGTTGAATTGATTGCTGACCATTATTATGGATCGAAATTTTGTACGCGAAAACATATTTACTTTTATCGGGTATTTGATTTTTTAGATACTGAGTTTCAACTGTAATGTCGACTTTATTAACTTGCTTCATGTGTTATTTAACGCTGCTTTATTCTTTGTTTTCTAAGACAAACGAGTCTACCGCATTGGCGATTTTTGCATACTGTTCAAGAGATAAATTTTCAGCACGCAATTCAGGATTAATGTCTAAATCGATGAGTTGTTGTTCGTTTAAGCTTTCTTTTAAGCTATTGCGAATCGTTTTACGTCTTTGGTTAAATGCTTGGGCGCATACTTTATGCAAGGTATCTTCATTAGTCAAAGTGACGGGTTTTTGCTGATGAGGTATCAGCCTAACTACGGCTGAGTCTACTTTAGGTGGAGGATTGAACGCACCCGGTGGTACCTGCAAAACAGGTATTATTTGGCAATGATATTGCGCCATAACGGATAACCGTCCATAACTTTTGTTGCCTGGACTGGCTGCTAAACGATTGACCACCTCTTTTTGCAGCATAAAGTGCATGTCTTGTACTTTATTAGCAAAAGAGAACAAGTGGAACATCAAAGGCGTTGAAATATTGTAGGGTAGGTTGCCGAAAATGCGCAAAGGTTTGTCATCTGATGTTTTATCTTGTGATAAAAGCTGAGAAAAATCGTATTTTAGTGCGTCGGCTTCGATAATGGTCAGTTTGCTAGCAATAAAGGGGTGAGTTCTCAATCTAGCCGCGAGATCCCTATCAAGTTCAATAACCGTGAGGGCATCTACTAATTCGCATACCGGCTCGGTTAACGCGCCAAGTCCCGGGCCAATTTCTACCATGTGTTGGTCTTTTCTTGGCCCTATGACTGTGACTATTTGATCAATAACGTAGCTGTCATGTAAAAAATTCTGACCAAAACGTTTTCTGGCGGTGTGCCCTAAATGTTGTTTACTCATTCTGTTTGCGCTGCTATTGAGATGGCTTGTTCGATGGCAAGGTTGAAGCTACCTGCGTCTGCATGTCCGGTGCCGGCTAAATCCAATGCTGTACCGTGATCGACAGATGTACGGATAAACGGTAAACCCAAGGTGATATTAACTGAAGCCCCAAAACCTTTATATTTCAATACAGGTAGTCCTTGATCATGATACATGGCTAATACCGCGTCTGCTTGTTCTAAGTATTTTGGATTAAAGATAGTATCTGCGGGCAGTGGCCCGGTAATGTTCAAACCTTCAGCGCGTAAAGCATCTAGGGCAGGAGTGATAACCAAAATTTCTTCTTTGCCTATATGCCCATTTTCACCCGCATGGGGATTTAAACCACACACAAAAATATGCGGGTTTTTAATCCCAAATTTCAGCATTAAGTCGGTATTAACTATGTGCAGTACTTTATGTAAACGCTCAAAAGTAATCGCTTTGGATACATAGGCCAGAGGAATATGCGTGGTTGCGAGTACAACCCTGAGCCCTTCTGTCGCTAACATCATAACGACGTCGTTGGTGTTCGATTCGTAAGCAAAAAATTCGGTATGGCCACTAAAAGAGATACCGGCTTCATTAATAATGCCTTTGTGTACAGGGCCTGTCACTACAGCATCAAATTCGGCATCTAAATTCTTTTTGCATGCTTGGCGCAAGGTTTCCACTACATAATGGCCGTTTTCGCTATCTAGCTTGCCGCTTTGAACGGCTACTTTGGTTTTGATATCGACCAAAAATAATTGACCAGCAGGCAAAGTGTGCTCAGCGCTTTTGTCATATGGGACTAACGTAATGGCTAAGTTGAGTTGTTTAGCACGTTGTCTGAGCATTTCTCCATCAGCAAAAGCAACCAATTGTGCTGGCCATGCTTTTTGTGCAATGCTCAACAGTAAATCTGGGCCAATACCCGCTGGCTCACCTGGGGTAATGGCTAATTTTAGTGGTTTCAATTATTCGCCTAGCTGCGGTAATACTTCAATGTAGGCACTGGCGCGTATTTCTCTCAACCAAACGTCAGACTCCTCGGCAAATTTACGTTGAAATAACAACTGATAAGCTTTGTCTTCTTTACGTTTTTCAGTCGCATCACCAACACGTTTTCCGGTTAACTGCATGATATGCCACCCATATTGAGTTTTAACTGGTTGGCTGATTTCATCTATCTCTAAATTAACTAACGCATCGCGAAAATCCGCTACATATTTGCTGGGTTCGGACCAGCCTAGCTCTCCACCTTTTAATGCTGAGCCTGGATCTGCGGAATGTTCTTTAGCAAGTTCAGCAAAGTCGGCTTCGCCCGCTAATAATTGTTCGCGAAAACCTTTTAGCATTTTTTCGGCTTTTTCGTCACTCAATATAATCGAAGGGGAAATGAGAATATGACGGGCATTTATTTCTTCTATTTCTACTTTTTCTATACCCCGTAGATCTTTAACTTTTAAAATGTGAAAACCAGCGCCACTTCTAATCGGACCTATTAAGTCGTCTTTAGATTTTTTCTGCACAGCTTCGGCAAACAGGGTGGGCATGGAGTTAATATTCATCCAGCCCAAATCTCCGCCTTCCAAAGCCTGAGAGCCTCCTGAGGATGCTGTAGCAATTTTGGAAAAATCAGAGCCTTTAGTTAAAAGCTCGAGCACTTTGTCTGCTCTGACTTTAGCTTGTTCTATGTCTGCATCTGTAGGCTCAGGTGGAAACTCAATTAAGATATGTCCCAAATTGTATTCTGCTTGTTGATCGCCTTGTTCATCGATCAATTTTACCAAGTTATTAATTTCTTGTTCGGTAATGTAAACACGGCGGCGTACGTTGGCACGGCGCACTTCGCCTAATATTAGTTCTTTGCGGATCTCTTCGCGGTAGGTGTCGTATGTGACCCCTTCTTGGGCAACTTTTTCACGAAACTGGGCAATATCCATTTTTTCGCCTTGAGCAATATTGGCAATGGTTTGCTCTAGCTGTGGATCGCTGATTTGGATACCCATACGTTCTGCCAACTGCATTTGCAGATTATCTATGATCAGTTTCTCAATCGCTTGGGTGCGTAAAACTCGGTCAGAGGGCAGAGTTTGGTCGTTAAGCGCAGCGTTGCGCTTAACGACTGTAATTAATTCAGCTATCTGACTCTCTAATACCACGCTTTGATCAACGATCACAGCTATGTTGTCTAGGAGCTCAGGTGCGGCTTCTGTCTTAAATGATAAGAAAGAACTGATTAAAAAGGCGACTACTATTACTTTCATGGTTCTCTTTACTTTTTTAGTTAAAGGCGTTGTTTGTTTGCGCCCGTTGGTATGTCAAAAGGTTAGCAACGATTAGTTGGCTCAAACCCCAATTAGTTCAATATGCTAGATTGTCTATCTGCAAACAACCTTCTATCTAGTTCAATACGTAAGATTGTCTATCTGCAAACAACCTTCTATCTAGTTCAATACGTAAGATTGTCTATCTGCAAACAACCTTCTATCTAGTTCAATACGTAAGATCGTCTATCTGCAAACAACCTTCTATTTAGTTCAATACGTAAGACTGTCTATCTGCAAACAACCTTCTATTTAGTTCAATACGTAAGACTGTCTATCTGCAAACAACCTTCTATTTAGTTCAATACGTAA
>Ga0115567_10000062_pt1 | contig 109872 bp, 111 predicted proteins | sample COGITO_mtgs_1204_2_FD_88679 | JGI IMG/M metagenome (GOLD analysis project Ga0115567, IMG submission 88679) | Pelagic marine microbial communities from North Sea - COGITO_mtgs_120412 | ecosystem: Environmental > Aquatic > Marine > Epipelagic | place: Germany:Helgoland, sampling site...
AAACCCTTTCAAAGTCACTTGCTCTAACGCAATCGGCGTCAAATCTGGGCGTGCATTCTTATACACAATTCCATCTGGAAATACCTTTTGCACATAACCATTATCAAAAATAAACCGTGACTCGCCTCTTACGCCTTCGTTGCCCTTGTCATCAATCCATTGTCCGTTATTAATTGGTGTTTGATCCAGTCGTTCTTTATAAGTACTTAATTGCGGTGGATATGGCCCATCGTTTGGCCCCATTGCTCCTGGCTGTGTACTGGGGGCAGGATGGCTGTTCGTGTGATCAACTGTATTAACATAAATCTCATACTCTGGATTGTCTGCTAATTGGGCTAGACCCGCAAGCTGTTTCCTAGCTCGCGGTGATATGCTCTCTAGAATGGCTTGCAAGCCTTCGCGATTAAGTTTTGTGCCAATCCCTTTGCCAATTTGCTGTGTCGCACCACTACCAATACTGGAATGAAGCAGGACTATTTCACTCGTTGTGCCATTATGTACTGCTTTGTACCGTACACTTTTTAATGGATTGACACGACTCGTATTATCTTGTTTTTTGGCTGCGGCTGCAAGCTGTACATTCTTAATATCAGCTGCGCTAATACCGTGCTGGGTTAAATTTGCCTTGGCTTGCTCTTGACTCATGGGCTGCACGGGAGCTGATTTAATCTGTGCCAGGACTTGAGTTAAATATTGTTTAGATTGGGCAAGTATTTCTGTGGCACCTGCCATTTTATTGAGCGTTAACTGCAACCCAAAAGTGTGTTTATCAATTTGCGCTACTTGCTTAAATAACTGGTCTACATTGGCTGGTGCAGTCACTTGGGGAAAGGCTTCAAATCGTAATTCATTGGTTTTTACGCCAATACTTTCTAGGTATTGTTGTGTGGTTTGTTGACTTGAAGATTGGCCGCTCAAACCACCACCAGCGTTGTGGGCACGAGACGTAGATGCTTGTGACCCTTGGGTGGCTTGAGGTTCTTGATGACTGCGGTTGGCAGCCCGCAGATGGTTGTCTTTAATGTCTTTATTTAACCGCTGTTTAAAAAGCTGCCGATTCTGTTCTCGTACCGCTTGATACTGCTTTCTTGTGGTATTAATACTCAGGGTATTCTTAGCCTGCGCGGCTCTATACACTTGAACATTACGATCAAAATGATGCCGCTGCTTTTGAACTTCGACGGAGCGTATAGTCTTCCCGGCAGCGTTAACAGTATTTTGACCGGTTCTTCTCGCCTCACGAGCTTCACGAAACGTTGAATGAACTAGCCTATTGTTTCTTGTAGGCTGAGTATTGGTAGCAAGATTAAACACCGTTGTCCGGTTGCCTGTGGGCTGCTGCGTAGGTCGGTAAGTAGGCACGGGATTTGTTCGTGGTATATAGCTTTGTCGAACTGGGGCTGCTCGCATAGGTGCTTGCGGTATTCGAATGGGCTGGGGCTGGGGCTGTGGCCGTGATACTGGAAAAGGAACTTCATATAAGCCTAAAATGCCGTCTGACGATTGGCTCGAAGCAGTATTACCGGCAAATGCTTGCGCGGGTGCATCATGGATTGCTGAAAGATCAATATCGCGATGATCGTCATCGAAACCTGCAAGGCTTTCAATGTCATCAAGGTATAGAGAACTGAGTGGTTGATGTGAATCAAAAAATTCATCCAGTTTTAAAGGCAGTGATTGCGTGCGTGCAATTATTGGCTCAAAGTTTGCAGCCCAATCACTATTTGGTACATATGTATCAACGGTATTAGTTGATACTGCATGGTCGAGTTGTGACAACATAACAACACCTAGTGGTTATTTATATTTGATTTATTTGAGTATTTTTAAATAAAAATTAAGAGGGAGATCGGTGTTAACTATTAAATTGTTTTAGTCGCCAGGCAAACCAACCCAAGCCGCTTAGAGCGCCAACACTGCAACCTAAAACACTGGCGATTACGTTAGTATCATTAATATTCTGCTGAGTAGCTGCAAATAATAAACCAACAGGAATACCCACACTTAAAGCAATACCCATTGTTTCTAACAATATTTGGCGGCCTGAAGCTTGTGTATAACAGCAATAGTCTTGAATTGCGTTCCAGCAACGTGTATCACGTTGTGAATTAGCCGCTGCATTTGTTAAAGAATCGGCTATGGTGCTCACCAAAACATTGTTACTCAGCTTTGACAGTTCAATAAGAGATTTATTGTTTGTAGGCTGTGGCTGGCGCGTCATTGGTGTGGCTGGGTTTGCAGCTTGATCAAGATAATCGTCAGCGCTAGTATTGGAGATCAAATCAGCAGGAATAATTAATTCACGATCGCTCTTGGACATGATTTGGGTTAAATCAAAGTCACGATTGGTTATAATCGTTGAGATATTTGCTAGTGCATCATGTGCGCATGCAGCTGTAATATCTGAAACTGGCGTTTCAAGCCGGCTGCTTTCAAGCGCGGCAATATCAACAAATGCTGCATCAGGCAATGCACTATTTGCCCTAAAGGCTTCACTTGGCAAACTAGAATTAACATGGGTAGGTGAATCTGCGGGTGAGCACAAACTTGAGGTAGGTGAATGAACCATTGGACTTCTCTTTTTAAACAATTATTACGACGAAGTATTAAATACTTGAATTATTTTATATCCAGAGGAGCCATAGTTGTCTTATAAAATACTACCAAAAAGGGGTTAATTTGTGGTATTTAAAAAGTGGTGGTATTGGGTAGAAATATCAATAATTGCTCCCAACACCACTACCAAGGCATTTCTAAAATGTCTTGGTAGACACTGCTAGTGAAGGTAGATCAAATTTATTTAACAATAATAGCTTTAAACGAGCTTCTTAAAGTGAATAATAATTCACCAGTATTTTTAGCGTTAGAATTTTTGGAACTTCTTAGATCTCTAATTTCACATCTAAGCCGTTGGGATATATTATGAATAGAGTCTAACTTTGGTACATTATATTTTTTTTGGTAACGCTTAGCATCGAGCACTGCAATTACACTATTTGAACCAGGTTTCTGCCATAACTCTTTAATGCTAATTCGCTCACTCGAATAATTGTGGGTTTTAGTAAAGCCTAAAGCACTTAAATTATCATATTTAAATTCTTGACCTAGAACATTTTTTAGAGATTGAATGAAATTCTCAGACTCAGCTAGTAATTTTTCTTTATCAACACTTCTTTGAAGTGCAATATTGTCTTTTTTTGCATCATTAAAGCTATTATGAATACCCTCCACAGAGCTAGCAACAACCTCATTGATGCTTAATGTGCTTTTGAGAAGTTTCACTGTTTTATTCCCACAGTCAATATCAGTGTCGGTTTCTGCAAGGGGTGTAGCACTATCTCTCTTGGCCGTTTTTTGTTCAACTAATGTATTCATAGCATCAATGGGCTGCGTTTGGGTTTTGGCTTCGTATAAATCAATAACGCTATCAATCGGTGGGCTAGACAATAGAGATGTATTCACTGATACTCTGGGTGTATGATTCGATGAGCCTTTAGGGGGTTTCATTTGTGATAGCTCAATACCTTTGGAGTAATTTTGAACATTAGATTCTTGTGGTCGGGTAGAATCTACTTGATTGCTTTTAGGATCAGTAATTGAGGTAGATAGAGCTTGTGCAAACATTTTGAATCTCCTATTAAATAGCTTTTAAATCAATACATTCTACTTTTGCAAAATACGATGAGACTAAAGTCAATAAAACACCTGCTGTTAAAAATGATATACCAATCCCTTTGCCTACATTATTGCTTGATTTTAAGTTACTCACATTGGCAAGTGTTTGATGAGTATTAATACTAGGATACATACTGTCTGGTAAAGTGGTTGTGGAAAGTATCTCCTCAGTTTGTAGCATTTGAGCGGTCTCGATATAACTTGGCATTTTTTTACATAAAAAACCTAAATAGGCTAGTGAACCTAAGGTTAATAATAATGACCCCATAGAAGCACCAGCAGTAGAAGCACAGCGAAGGTGTTGTTCTACTGCTCCTTGATATAACACCCCTGCCGTAGTTATAGCTGTGGCAAATATTGCTGCTAAACTAAGAGCGACATGTGTTGCGCCATTGAACTCTGTTTTGTTATGGTTATGCACGGAAGTTAATTGATCCGTAAATTTTTTCTGTAGCTCAATGGAATCTGTGGCAAAGTTATTAAAAACATCATTAACTGCTGGTGTTCCAAACTGCCTACCAAACCGTGCAAGCTGGGTAATATTAAAAGTCCCGTATTGGGAAAGCACATTCATAATTGTATTGCCAATAATTTGGCTTTCAATAAACTGTTTTTTATCAATTTCAGTTGCATTATCGATAGAGTCATGAAACACATTAGTATTGCGTTTACTTAAATACTCTGAACACAAACTAAATATTTTATAGCATTGCTCGGTATTTAAATCTGGAAAAGAATTCCTGGCCATAATTGCATCTTTTAATTTACTTGGTCCGTCTTGAGCGTCTATCATTGCCTGTCTACAGGTTTCTCTGGCCCGAATGTTTTCCCTATAGAATCTACCCGGTGAATCGATTAACGACAACCTACCCTCATTCATATTTATTGCAATGTCGTCTTTATTGTTCGGTAAAACTTGACCATAGCTTTTTTTCACATTGTTTTGCATTGTGTACCTCTTTCTATTATTAAATATTTATCTATACTTACCGTGTAGCATAAATTGTAAAGCTTTTGTATCACCTAACATGGTATTACATAGTGTTAAGTACTCCTTACAAAATGTGTCACTGAGTAAATATGATAACTTAGAAAAAACCATGGTCTGTGGAACTTCATAGCCCGCTAAACTTGAAGCATCTTTTAACTTTATATCATCAATTACTCGTTTTACTTGAGCAATATTTTCTGATCTTATTGCCCAACCTAAGGTTTTTATTGTCGAGTCGATAAGCGTAAAATCCTCTTGTTGCTCTGGCATATCTACTCTAAAATTCTGAAGAAAACCTGTACTATTGTTAATAAAATAATTACTTATTGGGAGCATTTCTGGATCTAACTTCATAATATTTTTAGGTTTGGTTGATATTATTTTGTAGGCAATATTAGTTTCATTTGGATCATATATTTTTACTTTAATAATTGATTTATGATCGCTTTTAACGTTTATTGCCATAGTATGATTTAATGAAAATAATAAATAACTCAGATTTTTAGTGTTGATAGAGTCACGTTGATAGACATTAAATAATGCCAGCCAAAAATTGTTAAATTCAAAATAATTTTTGAATGAATTTTGCTCTTTTAAGTTTTTGTCAATACTGCCTTGCTTAGAGCCTATACAATCAACTACGCTATTCAACTGCGCTAAATGGTTTGGATTTTTTATATTTGTTTCGTACATGTAATAAGCTATGTGCCTACACACAATTGGTTTATTTTTATCGCCAACTACTTTTTTATTATTATTAACAACTTCTATGTCTTTTAACCGAGAATGATATATTAGGATATCTTTTGTATTCAAAATTGCTCTTTCTTCACAAACTACTTGTCTTCTTTTCTGTTGAAAAGTAATCCATCTTTTAATATTCATCAGTTTTATTTCGATTATTTTTTAGCTTCAGCTTGCCTTACAAACCACTTTGTTCATGGCATGTATTGTGGATTACTATTTTATAGATTTGTTTATTTTTATACACCTAGAAGGTGCTTTTCTTTCCAAAAATTGAATGCTGGCTGTAAATGCCACTGGAAGGGGTGTTTGTATTCAGGAGGGAATAGATCTATAGCTTTTAAAAAAGTAAGGTTAAACCATTATTAATGTTCTAACCCAACACTGTTGACCAAGAGGAGTATATTTCAGAAAGTTTGCAGATAATATGATAGCGATGACAATAACAATAGTAATGACAAGAATTAAAAAATTGTGACTTGAATAATCATCTCAAATAAAGGCCTACACCAGATTCTTTGGCTGCTTTGATCAAACTTTTATCCAAGGTAGCTATTGGAAATCCTTCAAGTCTTGCCATCTCTTAACAATTGAGTTATCGAACATAAATTATTTCATTTACGGTCTTCATTTTTTAGTTCAATGAAATGTTCATCAGAAATAATGTGTTTTTTGCTGATAGAATGTTATTTATTGCTGTTTTCGCCTTTAAATGACCCTGTATGCGACTAGGGACAATATCAGCAATAGGCTTGCCTTGGTTTGTAATTGTAATTGTAATTGTAAAGGATTCACCAGCCTCAACCCGCCGGAGAATCTCAGCTAACTTGGTTTGTGCATCATTTAGATCGATTGTTTCAAACATTATTTTTTAACATAAGGCTGGCTTTGCTTAAAGCCATAAGCAATAACGACGCCGCTGATAAACCCCCAAAAGTGTCCAGCCCAGGAGATGTATGGCATCACTTTGAGCAGGGATAATAAAGCGCCGCCATAAAGCACAAAAGATGCGCCAGCTAAGAGAATACTTTTGATACTTGGTGAAAAGTATGCATTGGCCATTAGAAAACCAATCATGGCGAAAACCACGCCAGAGGCACCCACTACGATGCCGTTAAAACCAAATAGCCAAGTGCCTATACCCGATCCCAAAGCCCCCAAAACCAATATAACAACTACATCCCGTGAGGTCATAGCCAAGCCCGCGAGAAAAGGTAGCACCAGCAATGGAATAGTATTTGATACTATATGGATAAGATTACCGTGGAGAAATGGTGAGACAAATATGCCTAGTAAGCCACCGGCACTTCTTGGTCTTAAGCCAAAGCTATTGAAGGTAAAGCCTGGGATAAATGCATCAACCAAGAAGACCACCCAAAAAATTACCACAAATAATAATGCTGGCATGACACGAAAAAATTTCACAATAAAGACCTCTGTTGGATTAAATAACGAACTTATGAGCTTAGCAATAACTATTTATACTGATATCACTGGTTATGCTGATATCACTGGCTTTTACAGTCATGGTATACTCGGCTCATTTGATAGGGACAACTGCCCCCACAGTAGTAAGGACTTTCATATGCACTCAATTTTACCACGAGCTTCCCGCTCACAACCTATAGCTGAATCACACCCACATAATGGTGAATTATTTAGCGGTAAGTCGCAATATTTGGATAAACTCCACTGGGATGGCAGTGACTCTCAGCCAGCCAATATCTCGTTAGCTGCTATGCAAACCCTTGAAAAAATTAAAATTTGCGTTCCGCCACAAGAGCAAGTCACATTAAGCCTTGCAATGAACGGCCACTGTGCCAAAGTTGACCTCATCAATTTACATACCCAAAAGCACAATTGCCGCTTTTATTTTGATCAAGATGGCAACCTCTTTGCTGCGGGAGCTCGCCCTCCTGGACAAACTAAAAATCCTGACGCCAACTTATTAAATGAAACGCAGAAATCTTTCGCCACTACACGGCCTTTAATTCCAATACCCCATTCAGCAGAAAAACAAACAGTGATTGTGACCCAAGCCTTGCGCACGAAAGATACTTATCGTGGATCGCTTATTCAAGGGGCCACACAATGTACTAGTGGTGGAGCTCAGTCGCTTACTGCCTCGGCGAGCCTTGCGGTGAGTGCGAGTCAACTCACTTTAGCTGCTGGCAATACCGGGCTTGGCCTTGGGTATTGTCTTTATGGCCTTGGCCAAATGGCGAACGGTGGCGGCCAGCAAGAGTTTATCACGAGTTTAGGCTCTTTAGCAGTTGGTGCATCGCAAGTGCAACAAAGCGCCACACATACTGCTTTAAACACGCTCAACCTTGGTTTTGGTTTAGGCAAGATGGTCTATGGTATGGGTCAATATGCTTACAGTGCCAGTCACGTGTTTAAAAAATCTGCAGAAGCTAAAACTATCGCGGTGGGTTTAGTCGAAAGACCTAGAGTCGAACCAAAAGTTAATTTAAACTTAAAACCCAATGTAACCATTCAACCGGTCATATTAAACGATGATTTTAATGAACCAGATTAAATTTCAAATGAGCGCTCTTATAGCCTTAGGCTTAGGTTGCTTGACTTAACTTTTCGCGCTCAAACAATTGGCATTACAGACAAGGAAGCAGCTATGCATCACAGAATTATTCATTTACTCAATGCAACTGAAACAGATGAATCTAGCGATTCACAAACGCAAGTCAAGATTGGTGAAACGGTCACCGTAAAAGGTTGGGTGCGCTCAAGACGAGACTCCAAAGCTGGATTTTCATTTATTGAACTCAATGATGGCTCGTGTATGCGCTCAATTCAGGTTATTGCCGATCAAGCATTAGCAAACTATGAGTCTGGTATTTTAAAGCTGGGTAGCGGCTGTTCTATCTCGGCTCAAGGTCGTTTAGTGGCTTCACAAGGTAAAGGCCAAGCAGTAGAAATTCAAGCTGAGTCTGTGGAAATTTTAGGCTTTGTAGATAACCCAGAGACTTATCCAATTGCTAAAAAGCGTCATAGCTTTGAGTTCCTTCGCGAGCAGGCTCATTTACGCACACGTACTAACACTTTTGGCGCAATGACCCGTATTCGTCATCGCGTTTGTCAGCTGATCCATCAATTTTTTGATCAAAAAGAATATTTTTGGGTGAACACGCCGGTTATTTCTACCTCTGATTGCGAAGGTGCTGGAGAGCTCTTACGAGTGAGTCATTTTGATATGTTAAATGTGCCGACAAACGACAAAGGTGAAGTTGATTGGCAACAAGATTTTTTTGGCCAAGCGAGTTATCTTACTGTGTCCGGCCAACTCCACGGCGAAGCTTTAGCCTGTGGGCTTGGTCAAATTTATACTTTTGGGCCAACTTTTCGGGCAGAAGATTCTCATACTAGTCGCCACTTAGCTGAATTTTGGATGTTAGAGCCGGAGCTTGCATTTGGTAACTTTGCGGACCTGCAACAGCTGTCAGAAGATATGTTGCAGTTTATTGCTCAAGGTGTGTTAGAACACTGCCAAGAGGATATGGCATTTTTTAATAAGCAAATCGAGCCCCAGGCTATTAGTCGTTTACAGCAAATTGTTGACAATAAGTTCCAACGTATGACTTATACACAAGCCGTAGAAATTTTGGAACACAGCGGCCAAAAGTTTGAGTTTCCAGTGTCTTGGGGCGTTGATTTAGCCTCTGAACACGAGCGTTTTATTACCGAAACTTATCTTAAAAAACCGGTTATTTTAATTGATTACCCCAAAGAAATAAAAGCTTTTTATATGCGAGAAAACGATGACAATACAACTGTTGCGGCAATGGATGTGCTGGTCCCTGGGCTTGGTGAAATAATCGGTGGTAGTCAGCGCGAAGAACGCTTAGATAGGCTGGATATTAAAATGGAAGCTATGGGTGTTAAAGATGAGCTTTGGTGGTACCGAGACCTGCGGCGCTTCGGTACCGTACCACATGGTGGCTTTGGTTTAGGTTTTGAACGCTTGCTCAGCTACATCACGGGTATGGATAATGTGCGCGATACCATTCCATTCCCCCGTGTCCCTGGCACTGCTAAATTTTAATGTCAGTGACACTTTCATAAGCGCCGTTATGTTGGATTTCTCCCAGCATAGGCGCTTTAATCAATTCTTTTAAGCTTTGCAGGTTGTCTTTGACATAAGGCATATCTGCGACTACATGATTAGCAACCCAGCCTATTAACTCAGCGCCGCTGTTTTGAATTGAATCCACTGTTAATAATGCATGATTTATACAGCCAAGTTGCATACCTACGACCAAGACTACTCGCATTTTATGCTCACCAACCCACTGATCAAGGGTTTCCTGGTTATTTAATGGTAAACGCCAACCACCAGCGCCTTCGATCAAACAGACATCAAATGCTTGTTGCCAATGTTGTAGATCGAGCAGTTTATTGACACCTCGATCGAAAATTTGCCAATTTAAAGGCGTGTTATTATGTTGCGCGAGAATATGTGGTGCAGCGGCTGGTTGAAACAAAAAAGCATTAATTGTATCGCCATCTGCATGGCCTTGAACTTTGCTCAATGCGGCAATATCGCCATTAGTTAAGGGGTCTTTAGAGCTTGCACCACTCGCGATAGGTTTAATAGCAATCATCCGTGGCTTTAAAGCTGAGTAATGTTTCAATAATTCAACTACAGCATAAGTTTTACCACAATTGGTATCTGTGCCAGTTATAAAAATACATTTTGGTAAAAGTTCCATTTCATTTCCTCTTGTTTACAGTTAAATTCTATTGGTAATTTAATATACTCAACACTTAAGTTGGTCTATTTGTACAAGCCTTACAACTTCTACATTTTCAGATAAGTAATCTGTCTCAAGCTGATGAACTCGATTGTATTTCATACTTTCTCCACAGATTACTGGTCTGAGGATCTATAGCTTGTTTCGGCTTGTTCATAGTTGACGAAAGACGCAAAGTTTGACATTAAACTTTCGCCTAAGCTAATGATTTTATCACGCCAGGTAATGAGTAATTTCATTAAGTCTGGTGATACGATTAAATCTGGCGAGTCTATTACATCTGATGAGTCTATTGCAGTTGGATCGGTTGGTGTAGCTTGTGACCAACCCTCTGTCATGGCTTCATTTAAGGCTGCTAAATTTAAACCTGTAGGTTGATCAAAATCTGCCTGTACAATTTTCTGCCAGATTATTTGTGACTGTGTATACCATTGTTTAATTTGAGGCTCTAGAGCATGATAATTTTCTACAACCATCTCAATAGCCACCCATGGTGCTAGCCAAAATTTTTGTATATAGGCTTTAATCTGAGTGTAGTAGCCTTGGGTTGCAGCACTGGCAACACATAAATCGCTTGAGTTAATTGTCATAAATTCTAAGGAAGCTTGAGTCTTAGAGACAAAAAAAGTAACTATAGAATACCCTTGCCAATGGTCATCAAACGTATGAATTAGGGTTTGTGTAAGTTTTACAAGTTGTTGCGATTGATTTGGCGCATTAAAAAATGTAAATACATTAGCGTAAACTCGTTGAAAAGTTCCTGTTAAATCATGCTTAATAGTTTTAAAAAGTTGTTTTAATTGTGTGATTTGAATTTGAGCCACAATTTTTTTTAAGTAGTCTAGATATTTAGTTTGTAGTAGCGGCAGACCATGGGCCTGCTGAGTTTGTTCTGCATTACAATAATACTGTGTAATAGTACTAAAAGAACCCGTAGCTGCTTGAACATACTCAAATGACTGGCTCAACATTTTTTTGGAATTAAGCTGTAGACTTTGCATGTTTGAGCTTATCTCTGAAGTTTCCTCAGCACAAGTATAAACAGGCATTAGCAAAAAAAGCATACACAAAAGCCTTAAAAAAACTTGTTGTGTCATATTAAGTACCTCCATGTATTGAGTCACCGGCGCGTAACGGCTAGGCTCGAAAAATCTTTGTTTAGCAGTTTTTAGTCGCTAGTATAAAGGCTAATTCAAAACTAACTCTTGGCTTTTGATAATCGTTAGTCTGTTCAAGTTGTGTAACCAATTGCTTGACTTGGGTTTTAGTTAACACATTCGCCTGAGAATTTTTGGCGCGCGCGCCGGTGGCTTTAAACCATTGTAATAATTGTTTGCCCGAGTCAAATTCAATACTCTGGGCGGCAACTTCAGCCTGTACCATATTAAAATTATTGATTGCTAGATATTGTATAACCTGCTGAAAGCTTGGGAACTCATGAATATTTATGGGCACACCAGATTTTTGAGATGCAAGTGTTAATTCATTAAGCGAACCAAGAACTGGAAAACTCAGCACAATAATTCCCTTTTTGGCCATAACCCGATAGATTTCTTGGACGACATGATTCAAGTCCTGCGCCCAATGTAAGGCAAAATTACTTATACCAAAGTCTACAGAGTTGGAGGGTAAAGGCAGTTGATGCATGTCAGCACATAGTGGCTGAACAGTTAATAAACTTTTAACCTGCCTGTTTTGATTGTGTTGCAGCTGAGCCAACATTGACCAACTGGCATCTACACCAATGCATTCAAAATTTCGAAGCCAAGGCTTGGCGTTTGTTAACAAGCCACTACCCTCACCAATACCAATGTCCAAAAATTTTTTCTTATCTTTTAAATACTTTGTATTGACGGCTTCATTGACAATAGCGCGCATCTCAACTGTTGAATATTGAGCTAGAAATTCAAATATTCGCGCATAATTTAAATTTTGAATCGTTGCTAGTTCACCATAAGTTTGTGCTGCATTGGAAAAATCACTTTGCAGACGAACTTGATAATTTAAAGCTTGAGAATTTAAAGCTTGAGAATTTAAAGCTTGAGAGTCATTCACAAGAATTCTGGTCGCAAAGCTGTAGAACCAAAAGAGGCTTTTAAGTAACTAGTAAATGCTTGGGTTTCGGTAATAAATGGCAGATGAGCTGAACGTTCAAATACTTTAACTTGGTGTTCATGAAATAATTGTAGACTCTCTTGCTGCAGTGGTACTAAGTGATCATTTCTACCAAAGCACCAAAAAATATTAGGCTGACCAACTAATAGATCCATAGCATTATGGCCAGCTAAAATTTCTAGCCCGCCGACTAATGCTCGTCGCGCTGGGATACCATGACAAAATACCAGCTGTTGCAATAAACGAATTTCCGCTTTTTGCTGCTGACTACCATTACAATTTAAGCCTAGAAATCGATAGATAGTGCCTTCAAAGTCCTCTGCTAGAAGCGCTTGAAACCGATCTAACAATGTTTGCTCAATACCAGATGACCATTGATCACTAGTAATAAATCGCGGCCCCATTGTCACCATAAGCGCACCAGAAATATGAGTCTCGTGATTGTGTATTAAACCCGCTAAAACGCAAGCACCTAAGGACCAACCAACCCAAAAAGCTGGTTCTTGGAGAAATGGCTGCAAACAATCGGCTATATAATTTAAATCATAATCGCCATTATGCACTGGACTACGGCCCATACCAGGTAAGTCAATTAAGGTCACATCATAGTCCTCAATCAATAACTCAACTACCGGCGACCAGATTTCACTGTTAAGTGCCCAGCCATGTAAAAAACAAATTCTACCTTTTGACTGCTGAGCTTTCGATGGAATACTTTCGAAAAAAAGTGGTAAGTTTATAGCCATAGCTCTCTAGAGTCTTCCTTATGAACAGTTATGCGGGTAATCGTTATTTTTGTGGGTCTAAGTTTTAACGATATAAGCTTTAACGATTTAATTTGTATCGATATAAACTTTAAGCTAAAAGCTTTATAAGCATTAGCTTAAGAAATATGTGCTTTTAATGATATCTGTAAAGCGTTTGTTAATGACTCTATATCAGTCAGTTGATGCTTTGCGGTCAAAGATAATCGCAGTCTTGCTGTGCCCTCTGGAACAGTTGGTGGGCGAATTGCCCCAATTTGAAACCCCTGAGATCTTAGGTTTTCAGCGATTGTAAGCATTAATTGGTTATCCCCTAGAATAAATGCTTGTACAGGATGCCATTCATTGACGTTGCCATTGAGCCAAACTTGTTGGTCTAAAAGATTGAATTCGTCAGCTAAGCGATGAAGATTAGCTCGCAATTGCAATGAAAGACTTTTTAAGTGTTCACGTTGTTGTTTAGAATCTTGGATCGAGCGCAGTGAAGCCAAAGTTATTGCCGCAATGACAGGTGGCATAGCAGTTGAATAGACATAATGTCGCATTTTTTGCACAAGATAATCAATAGTTGCCGCTTGGCTTAGCACAAATGCACCATAAGTTCCCATAGCTTTGCCGCAGGTGACCACTAGAAGATCAATATCTGCAGTAGTTAAACCACAAGCATGAATAATACCCTGGCCTGCTTGACCAATAACGCCAAAACCATGCGCATCATCTACCATAAGTGCGGCGTTATACTGCTTGGCAAGTTGAGCAATTTTTTGTAATGGTGCCCAATCGCCATCCATACTAAAAACCCCATCAGTAACAATCCAAAGCCGTCCTGGAGTTTGTTTAGCTTGATTGACTTGGGCTGCCTTAGCTAATGTTTCGGCTAGATCTGCGCAATCTAAATGGCGGTAACGATACATCCGCGCACCTGAATGTTGAATACCATCAATTAGAGAAGCATGATTCAAGCGATCGGATAAAACACTATCATTTTTGTTTATAAGCGTGGTCAATACACCATGATTTGCGCTAAACCCAGAGCCTAAATATAAAGCTGCAGGAAATTGCATGAATTTTGCAATTTCTATTTCCAAATGCTGATGAATTGCTTGATAACCAGAAACTAGAGCAGAGGCGCCGCTGCCCCATGAGTATCTCTGGTAGGCCTGGGTAATTTCAGCTGCTCTATGCTGTTGATTAGATTGGTAAGCAAAAGCTAGATAATCATTGGTGGAAAAATTTCTATGAATATTGTGCGGCTCATTAATTATACGCCGACTTCTATACAAATGTTTGGCTTGCAAAACATTTATTTTTTGTTCACACCACAAGTGAATACTAATACTATTATCATAGTCGTTATCTACTGGCAAATGCTAGAGCGCCATTGCATCAATGTAAAGACTCGATGCTTGAGCTTTATTTGTACTGTGGAGGCTTTCACTCGCTTGGGTAAGCGTTACAACATCAGGTAGGGGTTCCCCCTCATGTTGTTCCACCTCGATTTGCAAGGTAGTAATACCCAAGCGGGCTAACAACTGCTTATCTTTGTTAGCTTCAGGGTTAGCAGTAGTTAACAATGCTTCACCGTAAAATATAGAGTTTGCGCCGGCAAAAAAACACAGCGCTTGGGTGCCATCACTTAAAGTTTCTCGCCCTGCAGACAGCCTGACTACTGAAGCTGGCATCATAATTCGGGCCACTGCAATGCTTCTCACAAATTCAAGTTCGTCAATAGGTTCTGCATTGCCAAGTGGGGTGCCTTCAATTGGCACTAGCATATTGATTGGCACGCTATCTGGATGGCTTGGCAAATTTGCTAAAGCGCACATTAAACTGGCTCTGTCTTTACGAGTTTCGCCAAGACCTAAAATGCCGCCAGCGCAAACTTTAATACCCGCATTACGCACTTCATGTAAGGTATCTAACCGATCTTGATAACTACGAGTGGTTATAATTGAATTATAATGCTCAGGCGAGGTATCCAAATTATGATTGTAATAATCAAGCCCGGCATGAGCCAATTGCTGAGCTTGCGAAGCACCAAGCATGCCTAAAGTCATGCAAGTTTCAAGGCCGAGGGCTTTCACTTGTTGAACCATTTCAACTACATAGGGCATATCTTTTTTAGCAGGCGACCGCCAGGCAGCGCCCATACAAAATCGATGCGCACCTGAAGCTTTAGCTTGCTTAGCTTCTGCAATTACTTGCTCCACTGCCAGTAGTTTCTCTTTTTCAAGGCCCGTATTATAATGACCGCTCTGCGAGCAATATTTACAGTCTTCAGGACAAGCGCCTGTTTTAATACTTAACAAAGTACTGAGTTGAATTTGATTCGGATCATGAAATTCACGATGCTTTTGATGAGCCATATAGAGTAAATCGTTCATAGGTTGCTCAAGTAATGATTCCACCTCTTCAATGGACCAGTTATGGCGTATAGAATCAACTGAGCTGAACGAATTTGGAGTATTATCTTTTGACATGATCATCACCACCTTCAAAAACTCGCTCACGGGCTTCGTCCGGTGAGACGTGACGAATATCTTTACCCTTGACTAAATAAATCACATATTCTGCGATATTACCAGCATGATCACCAACTCGCTCCAGTGACCTAAGCGCCCACATAATTTTTAACACTCGGGAAATACTTCGAGGGTCTTCCATCATATAGGTCATTAATTGACGCATGGCTGCTTCATACTCAGCATCTACAGTGATATCTTGCTTGACCACTTTTAATGCGGCGTTTACATCAAAACGGGCAAAAGCATCTAAGGCATCATTTACCATGACTGAAACAAGCTGGCCAATATGCTTGGTTTGCACATAGCCTAAAGGAGCTGCCCCTTCCTCAATAAGACTAATAGCAAGTTTGGCTATTTTATTGGCCTCATCACCAATTCGCTCAAGGTCAGTAATTGCTTTATATACAGCGACAACCATACGTAAATCACTTGCGGCTGGGTGGCGCAATGCAAGAATTCGAGTACATTCTTCATCTATAGCAATTTCAAGGTTATTAATTTCTTTTTCTTCAATTCTTACTTTTTCGGCTAATTCACTGTCGTTTTCAACTAAAGCTTTTAAAGCATTTTTAACTTGCTGCTCAACTCGGCCACCCATATGAAGAATATGATTTTTTAAGCTTTCTAAGTCTTGGTTAAACTGCTGCGAAATATGCGCTGAATAACCTTTGTTGTCTAAGTCCATTAATTTCTCACTTATGTATATGCTTTATTGAACACTAGCCTATTAGCCATAGCGGCCGGTAATGTAATCTTCTGTCTTTTTCTTTTTTGGATTAGTAAATAATTGCTGAGTTCCACCAAATTCTTCAAGTTGACCTAAATACATAAATGCAGTGTAGTCAGAAACTCGAGCCGCTTGCTGCATGTTATGAGTCACGATAGCAATGGTGTATTTCTCTTTCAGTTTATGAATTAATTCCTCAATTTTCAACGTTGAAATAGGATCTAAAGCAGAAGCTGGTTCATCGAGCAATAAAATCTCTGGCTCAACCGCAATAGCCCTGGCAATAACTAATCTTTGCTGTTGGCCGCCGGACAAACCCAATGCTGAGTCGTTTAGCCGATCTTTCACTTCATCCCAAATAGCTGCGCTTTTAAGCGCCTTTTCAATACGCTCATCTAATTCTCGCCGTTTATTGACACCACCAATTCGTAAACCGTAAGCAACGTTTTCATATATGCTTTTAGGGAAGGGGTTTGGCTTTTGAAACACCATTCCCACTCGGCGGCGCAAACTACTAACATCTACGCCTTTACCATAAATATCATCCTCATCGAGTAATATTTGGCCTGTAATATTGCAAACACCTACCAAGTCATTCATACGATTAAAGCATCGAAGTAATGTGGATTTACCACAGCCTGAGGGGCCAATAAAGGCGGTAACTCGCCGCTCAGGAATAACCATATTAACATCGAAGAGTGCTTGTTTTTCACCATAAAATAAATTCAAATTATTCACTTTAAGCACTGGATTTTCTTCATCGATATTTAGCGTTTGTTTTTGGGATAAGTTCACTTTTGGCTCTACCTCTATTTAAATCTGATTGTGTAGCCAAGTTGCTAAAACTAAGCTGCTTAAGTGGTAATTATATCTATATCTCGATTGACTTATATCGCTCTCGCAAACGATTTCGAATTTGCACCGCAGATAAGTTTAAAACTCCAATGACAATAATAAGTAGTAATGCGGTAGCATAAACGAGCGGTCTTACAGCCTCCACATTGGGGCTTTGAAAGCCCACATCATATATATGAAAGCCAAGATGCATAAATTTGCGCTCAAGATGTAAGAACGGATAATTACCATCGAAAGGTAAAGTAGGTGCAAGCTTCACCACGCCCACTAACATCAAAGGGGCCACCTCACCAGCGGCCCGAGCCACCGCTAATATCATGCCTGTCATAATTGATGGGCTGGACATTGGGATAATCACTTTTGTAAGTGTTTCAAATTTAGTAGCGCCTAAAGCATAACTGCCTTCACGCACTGCCCGCGGAATACGGCTCAAGCCTTCTTCCGTGGAGACAATAACAACTGGTACGGTGAGTAAAGCTAAAGTCAGCGAAGCCCAAAATAATCCAGGTGTACCAAACATAGGCGCAGGCGACATTTCCGGATAAAACAGAGCATCTAAAGAGCCACCAAGAAAATAAACAAAGAACCCCAGCCCAAAAACGCCATAAACAATAGATGGCACGCCAGCAAGATTATTCACGGCAATTCGCACTGTTCGGGTAATAAAGCCTTGTTTTGCATATTCTCTTAGATAAACAGCTGCTATAACACCAAATGGCGTAACCATTAGCGACATGATTAATACCATAACCACAGTGCCAAATATTGCTGGAAATACGCCACCTTCAGTATTAGCTTCTCGTGGATCCTCTGATAAAAATCGCCATACATTTTCGAAAAATATACCAATTTTAGGCAGCAAAGATAAGGTATTTGGCTGAATATATGACACAATTTGTTGGAATTGAATTATTTTTTCACGCCCATCAATGGTTTTTATAATAAGTTCATCGCGCTCAAGTTGTGCATAAATTTTATTTCGCTCAACTTGCAACACATCATATTCATCGTTTAATGCTTGCTCTTCTTGTTTAAGTTCTGCAAGTGCTGCGCTATTGTCGCCGCCATCAAGTTTAAATTTCTTTCTTTGAAGGCGAATGCGTTCAATTGCATAGTTAATATCGCCGATGCGATTGATTTCAATTTCATCTACTTGTTCATGTAACTCAAGTGCTCGATTTAAACGCTGGTCAAATTCAGCTAATATATTGTCTGGCGCTTTAACCTTATTGCCATTTTCCGTAAAGCCTTGCGGGACACCAAAAAAATTACCCCATTCTCTTCTTTCAATTGATACTAAATTTTTAGGGTAAGTCTTGGATTTAATCTCATAATCACTAAACCACCGAAAATCAAAACCGTCTAATTCACGGTTGCCCGTTTTATAAAGTGTTCGGGTGACAAATTTTTGATCTTCGGGAACTTTACCACCAGCTTCATTCACACGCCCAGCTGGCACGGACTCTTCACCCCAAACATTGCCAGCCCACAAGGCAATTCCTTTATCTTGTGCGCTCTTGGAATCTTCAAATAATTCAATTTTAACAATTTGATGCGGCCAAAAGTAAACCAGCCCTCGAGCTGCAATCAACCCTACCAAACCAACAACCATTAAAACACAAATTGACACTGCGCCGGCATTAAGCCAAACCCATGGTGTACCTCTTCGATTCCATTCTTTCACAGAACCTTTAGAATTAGAGTGAACCATACTTTTCCCTTAAACGTTGCCTTACAATTTCAGCAGTTGTGTTGAATACAAAAGTAAACATAAACAAGCAAAATGCTGCTAGAAATAACAGTCTGTAGTGTGTTGAATGAACTTCGGCTTCTGGCATTTCAATTGCAATATTAGCCGATAAGGTTCTAAAGCCTTCGAATATATTCATATCCATGATCGGTGTTGAGCCTGTAGCCATAAGTACAATCATGGTTTCACCGACAGCTCGGCCAGTACCAATCATTACCGCAGAAAAAATACCAGGACTTGCAGTTGGTAGCACAACTCTAACTAAACTTTGCCAAGGCGAAGCGCCAAGAGCTAGCGAGCCATAACTTAGAGATTTTGGCACAGCAAACACCGCATCTTCCGCAATTGAGAATATCGTGGGTATAACTGCAAAACCCATAGCAATACCTACCACCAAAGAATTCCTTTGATCATAAGAGATTCCTAGATTATCGCGCATCCATATGCGTGCATCGCCGCCAAAAAGATAGTTTTCAAGTGGCACACTAAAGTAAAAGCAACCAGCTACTGCTAAAATCACAATTGGCATTAAAACTATAGGCTCCCAACCTTCGGGGAGTAAAGTCTTATAATTTTTAGGTAACTTAAACCACAGCAAGCTGGCTATTAATATTGATACAGGCATGGCAATTAAAGTCATTAAAACGCCAGGCAAATAAATTTCAACCAAAGGCGCAAGCCATACACCAGCTAAAAAACCAAGAATAACCGTTGGCAAAGCTTCCATAAACTCAATACAAGGTTTGACCTTTGTTCTTACCTTGGGAGCCATAAAATAAGCTGTATAAATTGCCCCAGAGATAGCTAAGGGTAAAGCGAACAAAATTGCATAAAAGGTAGCTTTTAAAGTACCAAAAGCTAAAGGTGATAAGGAAAACTTAGGCTCAAAATCATTGGTCGCGGCACTTGACTGCCATATGTATTCAGGTTCGTCGTACCCTTCGTACCAGACTTTTTTCCATATTGAGCCAAAAGATACTTCTGGGTGATCATTTTTTATACCATAAATAGCCAGCCCCGATTGTGTAGGCGCAATAACTCGATTACTGCGAGGAGATGTAAATAACTCTACTCCTGGCTGATAATTTTTGGGTAATTGCCATTGTGCCAATTGACGCTCAGAAGTAGTAAAAAATGCTCCGGTCTGGCCGGTAGAATCTACAGCATAAAACCCGCGACGGCGCTCTTCTGGTAAAATTGTTTTAATAGGGTTATCAGTAAAATGGATACTTCTTAAAGATTTAAGCCGTGAGCGATTATTTTTATCTTTAACCAAACTCCATTGCTCTATGTCACCATTAGCTGTACCAATCAATAAAGACTTGGCCCCCAATAATAAGGCGCTAGAGGTTATTGATTCATCAAGTGATACGGAGTTGTAAGGCTTTATAAGTTTTTCAGCACTCCCTTGGGTTGCTTGTGGTTTTGATCTAGAGTTAAATACTTCCACCCCATTTGTATGCACTGCATATATCCATCGCATACGATTACCAATATATACTGCATCAGGCTCATTGGATGAGGCAAATTTTAACTTCTTACCCAAGGTGTAGGTGACGTCATCCGATAGGAAGCTTTTCTTAACCTTCCAGTTAAGTACTTGAATAATACCTTCGCTATCTATGGCAGAAATCACCACATCTTTACCGACTAGCCGAATTGACAGCTGAGAAATATCGCCCTCAACATTGAGCTTGTAGCCATTATCAGGGGTAATTACATTAACTTCGGCATTGATGCTACGGCCAGACTCTGGGTCGTAAACTTCTTGTTCTTTGACTTGGCCAACATGCAATCGATTATCGGATTCGACTACAAACCAACCAGTTGTTTGGTCATAGGCTGCATGCCTAACCGAATCGATTGGCATGTCAACCTTGGAAACTAATTCAAGCTCTTCCTCAGTAAATGCAGGTAAGCTATTGGCATTTGTAGTTGATTGAACTGACTTTTTAGGCAGCTTCTGTAATACCAGTTTTAAACCTTCGTCGCTAACAAAGGCACGACTGAGGACTTCACCTCGTTCGTCGATATCAGCCCAAAGGAAACTTCGAGCATCACTAGTAGTAATCTCGGCGATTGGGGTGATCTTAGCCGCAGTAAATAATGGAATAATCTGGATTAATAAGAATATAAAAATTAATGAAACAGCAAGTATTACTGAAATACCGCCTAAACCAATAATTTTAGAGGCTAATTTGTCTACAAACCGACGCATTGTGGCCCGTCTGCGGGTAGCGTTATCCATAGCGTGTCTTTTTGCCGGTTGATTCTTAGATTCAGTTAAATTTTTAGCCACTCCAGCGATCCCCGTATTGAGCTATTCTTGGATTGGCCGATTTTGCCACATTCCTAGCGATTGTCACACCCTCAATTGAACTCTTTCTACAAAATAATAACTTTGTTTGCCATAAAAAAGCTTTTTGAAATAAAAACTCTCTTTAAAAAATACTGTGAAATTTAAAAAGAAAGGGTCATGCCTTTAACTTATTCGTAAGTTAAAGGCATGACCCTTTCTTAGAATCAATATAACACTAAACAAACAAGGCTTAGATTACTTATCAGCAGCCATTGTATTATTAATATCTAAAGATTGAAGTGCTTTTTCAGCCATGGCACCAGTCAAAGGTACATATCCGTCTTTTACTACGACTTCTTGCCCTTCTTTTGAAAGCATAAGCTTAACAAATTCACGCTCTAAAGGTGCCAGTGGCTCGTTTGGCTTTTTGTTGACATAAACATATAAAGCTCTTGCTAAGGGATAATCTCCACTTAGAGCATTCTCGCCATTAGCCTCGACAAACTCGCCGCCTGCTTCAGTAGCGAGTGGCACGGCTTTAACACCAGCGGTTCTATAGCCCATACCTGAATAGCCTATAGCATTAGGTGACTCGGTAACCGACAATACTACAGCAGCTGAGCCAGGCTGTTCGTTAACAGTGTTTTTGAAGTCGCCATCACATAATGCAACTTCTTTAAAGTAACCATAGGTACCGGACACTGAATTACGGCCGTACAATTGGATATCTTTTTTGGCTAGGCTGCCTTTAATCTCAAGATCGCCCCAGGATTTAACATTTTTCTCATAGCCGCAAGTGCTATTTGCTGAAAAGACAGCATCTACTTGAGGTAGGGTTAAGCCTTTAACTGGATTATCTTTATGCACAAATACTGCTAAGGCATCAATTGCCACTGGAATTGCTGTTGGCTTATAGCCGTATTTTTCTTCGAATGCTTGAATTTCTTTGTCTTTCATTTGTCGGCTCATAGGGCCAAAAGACGAAGTGCCTTCTGTTAAGGCTGGTGGTGCTGTTGACGAACCAGCAGCTTGAACTTGAATTTGAACTTTAGGATATTTTTTACCAAAGTGCTCAGTCCATAAAGTCATAAGATTTGCAAGGGTATCTGAACCAACACTTGAGAGTTTACCAGAAACTCCACTTGATTTTTGGTAACTCGGCAAACTTTCGTCTACATCAGCAACTGCCACACTACCTAAACCAAGGCCTATCATTGCGATAAGTGGTTTTACAGCTCGCTTTTTAAAATTTGACAACATAATTAATTCCTCGTTGTGGTTTGACGTTTTCGCAGTGGCTGGTGCCAAAGTTGTAGCAACTAGTCATCTGCCAAGCTCGGTGTTAGGCTATTGATCTTAGATGTCAGGAATATTACAAAGGAGAACAAACTAGCATGAATGATTCAAAAATTGTTGAAGGTGCAATTGCCCCGGCCTTCACTTTGGCAGACACACACGGTGTTAAGGTTAAACTCAGTGAGTTCAAAGGCCAATATGTAGTAATCTACTTCTACCCAAAGGACGATACTCCCGGCTGCACCAAAGAAGCCTGCGGGTTTAGAGACTTATCAAAAGAATTTGAACAACTCAATGCTGTGGTGCTTGGCATTTCACCTGATGAAGGCCCATCCCATGAAAAATTCATTAAAAAGTATGATATTCCCTTTACACTTCTTTGTGACCCGAACAAGTCGGTCATGGAAAAATATGCTGCTTGGGGTGAGAAAAATATGTACGGCAAAATTACTATTGGTACAATTCGATCAACGGTTCTCGTGGGCCCTGATGGTAAAATTATTAAGCACTGGAAAAAAGTCACTAAAGCAGATCAACACCCATCTAAGGTTAAAGAAGTGATTGAAAAACACCAGCACGCGTAACATAACTCTTGGTGTAGATTTATTTTTTGATTCTTTATATAAAATACTTTTATATAAAGAATCAATTACTTCATTTAGTGGGTGTTTCTTGAGCTTTTGCGCCTAAATGAATTTCTTGGTTACGATTTGCAGCTCGCAGCTCGTCTTTAATATCAATTAAAGTTTCAGAAATATTGTATAAGAAATAAGCCATCGCTAAGATTGCTAAAAACATTAGAAACCACATATTAATCTTCCTATTTGTTGAATATAAAGTTTTGCGTTATTTTAAAGTGACTAATTGTTGATCTAAACCAACGCCATCGCCAAGTAAAGTACCGATCCATGCTGTTTCTTTGTTGGACTCTAAAGCAATTTTTATAATCATAGTCAATGGGATTGACAGCAACATACCCACTGGACCAAGCACCCAACCCCAAAATATCAATGATAAAAATACCACTAGAGTAGACAAACCTAAACCTCGCCCCAAAAACTTGGGCTCGACTATATTACCCATAACTATATTTATAACACCGTAACCACACATTACCAATAGGGTTGTTAAACTTCCATGCTGAACGTAAGCTAATAATATAGCTGGAATTCCTGCTAACATAGAGCCTATATTGGGGACGTAATTTAATAAAAATGCAAGTACCCCCCAAAGTACGGGATAATCTATTTGAAAAGCAAACAGCAAAAGGCTTATAAGCAAGCCTGTGGCAATACTAACAGCAGTTTTTATAGCTAAATATCGATTCACACTTTTAACAAAGCGATTAAATCTTTCAATCGAGTCTTCCGCATTGAAAAGTGCATGGCGCAGTTTGATTGGAAATAAATGAGATTCAAGCAACATAAAAACTACGGTGAGTAAGATGAGAAAAGCATTTGTCAGCACACCACCAAGACCAGTCAAAGTATTTGCAGCTACTTGCATGGCAATACCTGGATCGAAGATATCGGTAAAAGATGTACTTGATACCTGAAAACCAAAGGCGTCAAACCAACTCACAAAATTCTTGCTTTCTTCAAGGAGTCGTTCACGATAGTTTGGTAATTGACGACTAAAGTCTTCTGCTGAACTTGAAATAAGTGAGCCAATAAGCGCACTAAAAAGCAAGAACAAACCCAGAACTAGTCCAATAGCAACCACCACGGGCAAACGAAAAGAGACTAACCGCTTGACAACTGGGGCACATAAGATAGCTACAAAACAGCTGAGCAAAAAAGGGTTTAGAATAGGCGCCGCAGCCTTGAGGCCAGCAACCACCACCACAAAGGCGCTAAACGCCAGTAGACAACGAGTTGCTTGTGAAAATTCCATATTCAACCACACTCAATTTAAAATAAATACAAGCAACCCATTAAGTGGATTTACAAGATTATGGATCGTTTGATAACGCCTCAAAAACGGCTTGATTTTTTTTCAACATAACACCTTTTTCGTGTCTATGTGCGTGTATAATAGCATGTAAAGCAAAAGTTGCTTGCTCGAAGTCGTCATTAATGACCCAATAGTCGTAGGTAGGCGCGGCGCTCATTTCTAATTTGGCTTCATCGAGCCGACGGTTGATAACCTCAAGCTTATCTTTACCACGGCCTTCTAAGCGCTGGCGCAAGTGTCCAATAGATGGCGGAAAAATAAAAATAGATTTCGCATCAGGCATTAATCGCCGCACTTGCTCAGCCCCTTGCCAGTCAATTTCCAGTAATACATCTATTCCGGTTGCTAAACGCTTTTCAACTTCTCGCATTGAGGTGCCGTACTTAAACCCAAAAACTTCAGCATATTCAAGAAATACACTTTCACCAACTTGCTGGGCAAAAAATTCTGGACTCACAAAATAATAATGCTGGCCTTCTATCTCTCCCACTCGTGGAGATCGAGTCGTATGAGAAACAGATACTTCGATACTGGGGTCTTGTTTTAAAAGTGCAGCAACCAGACTTGTTTTACCAGTTCCAGAGGCCGCTGATAAAATCCATAAATTTGCTTTTGCCATAAGAATTTACTCTTGAGATCTGAGTGTATCCAATAAATTATTAAAATCTTGAGGTGGTTTTGCCTCAAAAGCCATTAGCTTATGAGTTTTAGGGTGTTCCAACCTTAAAGACCGAGCATGCAGTGCTTGCCTTGGAAATTTAGAAATTAGGTGTACTTGCTCTTTATTGTAGTGCTTCGATGCACAACTGATTAGCCATGCAGCAGAATAACCATAGAGTTGATCTCCAACTAACCCAAAACCAGTATGCGCCATATGCACACGTATTTGATGCGTACGGCCAGTATCTAGTTTGACATCAAATAGATGAAAATCACCGAAACTTTCGGCTAACTTGCAATGTGTTTTTGCCGACTTACCACCCTGCTTGACCACCGCCATTTTAAGCCTGTTTTTCGGATGACGGCCAATTGGTTGATCAACAGTAAAACGCTCCATAGATAATAACCCTGCAGCAATTGCTTGATATTTTCTTTGAATAAGACGCTCTTGAAGTTGATTCACCAGCCAAGTATGGGCCTCTAAAGTACGTGCAACCACCATAAGACCAGTCGTGTCCTTGTCAAGCCTATGCACAATACCGGCTCGAGGTAAAATATCAAGTTCGGGAAAATGATATAATAAACCATTGACGAGTGTGCCAGTCCAATTACCCGCCGCAGGATGCACAACAAGTGCAGCGGGTTTGTTGATTATAATAATTTGATCATCTTGATAAACCACGTTAAGTGGCATGTCCTCAGGTAACCACTCACCTATTGGCTCAATATTAGCAGACAGGACAACCTTGTCGTTAAGTTTTAATTTATAACTTGACGCCACTTGAGCGGCGCCTACTAAAATTTGACCCTTATCTATCCATTGCTGGATGCGCCCCCTAGAATGCTCGACCCATAGACTGGATAAGGCTTTATCGATGCGTTGACCTTGCAAACTGGCATCAACTTGTATATTTTTTTCTATATCCTTGGACACATAACCTCATTAGACTTGACAGAGTCTATAAATATTTTACTACAATGAAGAACTTCTATTATTAAATTATAAATCTACAAATCAATGTGTATTCAATAACATACTTTAATAACACACTTTAAAAACTAGGCCTAACAACTTATATTGATCCATTAATTTCTGTAGACTTGGGAAATGCTTTTATAATCAATACACAATAATTAATACACAGCACAATGAATACGTTTTTGAAATTTTAACGCTCGGAAATAAGAGAACTCTATGGTACCACAAGTGTGTCAAACTCATGGCTTCAGATTTTGTATTATCTTTTTATGCTTAGCATCTCTATTGCAAGCTGGGTGCAGTTCAAACCCCGAAAAAAAACAAGCACCCATAAAAAACGAACTTGAGTATTTTAATAAATCTCAAGCGGCGCTCAATACTGGCAATTATCTTTTGGCTATTGAGCAGCTTGAAAAACTTGAAACTAATTATCCATTTGGTAGATACACCGCACAAGCACAGCTTGACCTCATTTATGCACATTATAAAAGCGGCACTCATGCAAGCGCTGAACTTGCCGCAAATCGGTTTATCGACCAGCACCCGGAACACCCAGAGCTTGCCTATGCTTATTATTTGCTCGCTTTATCGGCCTATGATGTTGATCGAGGCTTTATCACTCGAGTGCTCCCCTCAACCCCTGCTGAACGAAATATGAAACCAGTCATTAAGTCTTATCAAAAATTTCGTGAATTAGTCACTCGCTTCCCAGACAGTGAATATACTCCTGATGCTCGTCAACGGATGATTTACTTACGTAACCTTCTAGCTCAACATGAAATTGGCATTGGCGAATACTATTTACGCCGTGGCGCCTATGTAGCTAGTATCAATAGAGGCCATTATGTTATTAAAAACTTCCCGTTAAGCACAAGCGTACCGAAAGCCTTAGCTTTAGCAACTAAAGGCTATAAAGAGCTCAAAATGACAGATGAGGCAGAGTTGACCGAAGAGACACTAGCTTACAATTTTCCCGATTATCCAGAACTTGAACAAGATAAGCTGCAATATACACCGCAATCATTAAGATCGGAGCGTTCTTGGTTAAATATTATGAGTTTTGGTCTTGTAGGAAGTGACGGCAGCAAATAATATAACACAAGTGAAAGTTGCCTTTTCTCACAAGCTACGACACCTTATTGAAGAAAAATATGCGTGCTTAGCTCAGCATATACCGCTATGTTGCCTAGTTGAGTCTCATTTAGAAGCTGAGACGTTAGGCTTTCAGCTGTTAATTGATTACACCAACAGCGAAATTCAAATTCTTAGTCTCGCAAAAGCCAATATACTCACTTTTTCTACCTCTGACTTAATAGTCCAGTGGCGACAGCGAATTAAAACCTTACGCAACAAACAAGAACCTCTGGCAAAAGCATTTAGCCTTAGTAAACACAAAATACCGCCAATAATTATTGACACCACAGCAGGCCTTGGTAAAGATGGTATTTGCCTTGCTGCTTTAGGGGCGCAAGTTGTATTGCTAGAACAAGAATTTTGGCTATTTTTACTCTTGCAAGACACAATCTTAAAAGCAAAGCAAATTGACGAGTTAAAATTTATTGGCCAACAATGCCAACTGTATTTTGCCGATGCCTTTCAATTTGACCTAAGCCAAGCCACTGGCATCTATTGTGATCCCATGTTTGAGCATAAAAAAAATAAAAGCGCCAAAAACAAAAAAGGCATGCAAGTATTACAAAATGTGTGCAGCAATAGTACCAGCGGTGAGCTCTGTGAGTTTTTATTACAACAATTACAAGCGGGCCAACGGTTAGTCATGAAAAAAGACATACGCCAAACAGCAATCACCAGTCAGCTCAATTTTCAAATCACTGGCAAAGCAATTCGTTATGATATCTACTTAGGGATATAAATAGGATTTAACCTTAGTTCTGGGAGGCTTGTATGGCTTCAATGTCTGTGGCGGTACCAGCTAAAATTACTTGAATATCTTTAGCGCCACGCTTAAGTAAACCTTGCAATACTTTACCGCTACCTACTTCCACTCCATGAGTGATGCCAAGTGAAGTCATGAGATTCATTGAATCCGACCAACGCACAGGAGCAATAACTTGTTGTACTAGTAGTTTTTTAATGCGTTGCGGGTCTGTTTCCAGGGCGGCAGTTACATTGGCAATAAGGGGCATTTTAGGAGCATTAAAAGTAATATCCGACAATGCCTCTTCCATACGTTCCGCCGCTGGCTGCATCAAAGGGGAGTGAAAAGGGCCACTAACAGGTAATAAAACTGCTCGTTTTGCGCCTATTTCTTTAGCACCAGCAATGGCGTTCTCGACAGCTTGGACTTCCCCTGAAATCACAATTTGGCCACCGCCATTCAAATTAGCTGGCACCACTATACCGCGCGTATTTTCGCACAGTTCATTCACCTGCTCAAGGTTAGCCCCCACAATTGCTGCCATAGCCCCCTGACCAGATGGCACAGCAGCAATCATGGCCTCGCCGCGAATACGTACAAGCGCAAGCGCATCAGTAAATTCTAATACGCCATTGGCAACCAACGCTGAATATTCACCCAACGAATGACCAGCCACCAAGTCTTTAGTATCTGGTGTTAAATGAGTTTCTTGTGACAGCACTCTTAATGCGGCGATAGAGTGAGCCAATAAAGCTGGCTGAGCATTTTGAGTGAGGCGCAGATAATCTTCAGGACCGTTAACGCAAAGAGACAGTAAATCAAACCCCAATACATCAGCAGCTTGCTCAAAGGTTTGTCGAGCAATAGGGTATTGTGCAACTAGGTCGGCGGCCATACCAACTTTTTGTGAGCCTTGGCCCGGGAAAAGATAAATTCTCTGTACCATAAATGATCGACCTCGACGTTAGCCGCGGCGTCTTCGAAGATAACCACGACGTAATACTTTTTCGTTTTGACGCTCTGCACGTACTTTTTGCCGGCCAAATAGGCCTGTACGTTTTTTAAGCTTAACGCCAACGGAGTCAGCTAGCAAGTCAATGTCTGGCTTTTCAAGCTCAACCCACTTACCGTATGATAAATTAGATGGCAGAGTAATTTCACCAAAACGAATCCGAATAAGACGGGATACTTGTAAGCCCTGAGTTTCCCACATCCGCCTGACTTCACGTTTTTTGCCTTCTTTGATGGTTACGTGGTACCAGTGATTGACACCTTCGCCCCCAGCATCAACAATCGAATGGAATTTTGCCATACCGTCATCAAGAAATACACCTTCTTTAAGCTTATTTAATATTTCTTCGGTAACTTCACCAAAGACTCGTACTGCATACTCTCTGGAAACCTGAGATGATGGATGCATTAAAGAATTAGCAAGATCACCATCAGTAGTAAATAAAAGTAGGCCAGTTGAATTAATGTCTAATCGACCAACTACAACCCAGCGCTCGCCTTCAAGACGGGGCAGATGCTCAAATACAGTTGGCCGACCCTCTGGATCTGTCCTGGTACAAACCTCACCTTCGGGCTTGTTGTACATAATCATTCGCCTGCCAGATTCGTCGGCTAGCTCAAACTCAACGCTATTGCCATCAACCACTACTTTGTCGGCTGAAACAAGCCTATCGCCAATATGGGCAGATGCACCGTTAATTTGGACCCGCCCTGCAAGTATCCATTCTTCGATAGTTCGCCGGGAAGCTAAGCCAGTACGGGCTAAAACTTTTTGGACTTTTTCGCCTGGAAGAGGCTGCTCATCATCGCTATTACTTGTTTGATCATTTTGGTCGTACATTCTTACACCTTGGGGCTAAATTTTCTTTGTAAGTCAGGATCTTAACATCTATTCGTTTTCAGAAAAGTAATCTATCTCAAAAGTTGATGAACTTCATTATATTTCACACTTTCTCGACAGATTACTTTTCTGAGGATGACTCTGGCTTAATCGCTTTACCGCGCAACCTAGCAAGGGTTTCATTAAAGCTTAAAGTTTCATGTTCTTGCTGTTCTTGCTGTTCTCGAATGTTTATTGCGTTGTGCTCATTATTGTTGCTTAGCTCAACAGCCGCAACTAATTTTTCTGGCTCTGGCTCTGGCTCTGGCTCTGGCGAGTATAACTTTGTTTCCTCATTAGGAAGTAATTTACCAAAATTTTCCAGCTCGGCAAGCGGTGGCAATGCTTCTAATGATTGTAAATCAAAATATTCTAAAAAGTCAGGGGTTGTGGCCCAAAGTGCTGGCCGCCCTGGGACTTCTTTATGCCCCACTACTCGAACCCAGCTACGTTCCTCAAGAGTTTTCATAATATGGCTACTAACACTTACCCCCCTAACTTCTTCAATTTCACCACGAGTAATTGGTTGGCGATAAGCAATTAGTACTAAGGTTTCTAAAAGAGCTCTGGAATAGCGGGGTGGCTTATCAGCCAATAGGTGCTTTACTAAACCATTGTACTCTTGACGTATATGAAATCGATAGCCTTTTGCTGTATAATTCAGCTTAATGCCACGGTTTTTATAACTATTAGAAATCGATTCCAGCGCAGTCTCTACTTCTCGTATACTCGGTCGGTTTAAATCAGAAAAAAGCTGTTGGATACTTTTACTAGTCAATGCGTCTTGGGATGCAAAAATTGCTGACTCAATTAAGCATTCAAGTTCTTCCGGTGTATCCCAAGCCACAAATGCCACACTTGGATCGATAGTAACTTCAGTCATAATTATTATTCCTTGTCCGGTTCAAGCTCATCTTGGTCCTTAACTTGGTCTTTAACAAATTGTCGAGCCGTTTCATACCCTTGATTTCTCACGTACAAAGTGCCAAACACATCAGCTTGAACGACCTCTATAAGCTTCTCTTTGACAAGCTCTAAAACTGCCAAAAAAGTAACGACTATGCCTGCTCGCCCCTCTTTATGATCAAATAAATCGAGAAACTCCATAAACCCCTCATGACTCACCTTGCTTAATACTTGCGCCATTCGGGCCCGCGTACTCAACTCTTCTCTTTGAATTGCATGTTTTTCATAGAGTGTGGCGCGATCAAGTATCTGCTGCATGGCTTTAAGCATTTCTGCTAGTGTCACTGGCGCTTCTGGCCTTACCACTTCTATATCGTCAAGATCTACTTGGGTTGGGAAATAATCCCGCTCCCAACGTGGGATTTCGGCTAGGTCTTCAGCTGCTTGTTTTGTTTGCTCGTAAGCCTGTAATCGCCTAATAAGCTCGGCTCTAGGGTCGTCTTCTACAGCTTCATCTTCATTTGGCATCTTAGGTAGTAAACAACGAGATTTAATTTCTCCTAAGATTGCAGCCATCACTAGATACTCACCCGCAAGCTCTAAATTCAAGTCTTTCATAACATGAACATATTTCATGTACTGCGCGGTGATATCAGCTACTGGAATGTTAAGAATATCTAAATTTTGTTTACGGATAAGATAGAGCAATAAATCAAGCGGCCCCTGAAAGGTATCCAAGATAACTCGCAGCGCTTGTGGTGGAATATATAAATCTTCTGGTAAATTAGGAAATAATTCACCTGCCACAAAAATTGAGTCTTCTTGTGGCAAACTCGATATTTCAGAGTTAGATTGTTTGTTGAGATCCGTTTCGTTAACAATTTCTGCTTCCACTAGTGCTCCAGGCTTTCCACTTCAACCATGCTGATCGCTACCACCATTTAGGCCACTTACACCATTTAGCTCTGTTAAGCTTACATGGTTCGGTCTACAATGCACCAGTATAGCTTGTTGAGTCAGCAGATCGAAAGCAAAACGTACATTTTACCTTTAGATCTGCAGAAAAGTAATGTGGACGACAAGTGCGGAATGCACTACAAGTCCTCAGAAAAGTAATCTGTCGAGAAAGTGTGGAATATAATGAAGTTCATTAGCTTTTGAGGCAGATTACTTGTCTGACAAGGTATAATAAGCATGATTGAATTAACAACTGGAGTGCATAAAATATGTCAATAGAGCAGCCACCAGCATCTGAAAAAGTGCCTCAACAACAAGCTCCAAAGCATCAGCCTATGGAATTTATTGTATTACTGGCTTTTTTGGGGACTTGGATTTATACAAAAGATGCCATTACAGCTACTATTGTATTAACTTTAGGCAGCGTGCTGCACCTATGCATGTTGTTGTATTCAAAAACACCTATTACCAAAATGCAAAAAACTATGTTTGTAGCTATTTTTCTTGGTGGTGGCTTAACTATCGTGTTTCAAAACCCTGAATTTTTGAAATGGAAATTAACCATTGTTAACGCCGGTTTCACTGGGGCATTAATTATTATGCATTACTTAGGTAAAGCGCCAATCAAAACTTTAATGTCCAGCATGACCAATGCCCAGGATTTGAAAATTGAGATGCCTGACTCTGCCTGGAACCAGCTTACCTTTATTTTTGCAGGTTTTTTTGGAATAATTGCCATTACTAATACTTATATAACACTATTTATGGATTTCAACGCTTGGGTGTGGTTTAAATCTGGGATATTTGGAATTTCAATGGTATTTTTTCCAATTGTCTTAACTGTTTATTTAATGAAATATAAGGCATTTCAGGCTAGTCCTCAGGAAGTAGCTTCCAAGCCAGAAAACGATGAGGTTGATGCCTAACCAGCAAAAATAAGTGATATTCAGCCGTAAGGTCACGAATACTTTGAATCTTTTATACAAGTAACCCTCAATTTTACATAAGTAACGCTCAAAATGTACATTTAAAAGGAACTTAAACATGGCTCAAATTAAAGCAATCATCGATTATACAAGCTCAGTAGTAGCGGCTAGCACAACTCAATCCCAAGAAAAATCACCATTAAGCGTTGATATTGACCATGATTTAACTGACCTGTACCAGGAAGTGGTCAATCTTCTTAAACACAATCACGCAACCATTGACTATAGCAAGTCATTAAAACCAGCAATTAAAGAATTATTACTCGATGCTCAACAAGAATTGCTGCAAATAGACAAGGTGCAGGATCAGCAAGAACAGTTGAAGACCACCAGTGGCACTTTAAAAAAACATTAAGTTACCACTCATCTGGTGGTGTTTTTACTCCATGAGTATCAAGAGTAAAAACAGTGCCAGTGGTCTTAGTAGTTAGGGGGTTCGCTGTGACTAATACACATTGTGTCAGTGGCTCTGATTCGCACTTTGCAAGTGAGATCTTAAAAAGATTTTTTTGGCTATTTAGAGTATTAGTTGGGTAGCCTAGATTGATTAATTTCGAAGTATAACTGCGGGTGCGCAAAAAGTTTATTTTTTGTTGCGCCATAACTTCTTCAATTGTAATCTTCGCGTATTCATCATTGGCTTTTTTAGCATATTGCCCATATGCCACACTACCTACTGCTGAAATAATGCCAATGAGCGCTACCACAATGAGTAGCTCAATAAGACTAAACCCAGAGAATTTATTGAACAATGGATATTGATTTGTAACAATCATAAAACAACTCTTGTTAGCCTTATTTTTAGGCTCGATAAAAGGTTTATATTTAAGGGCTTGTGGCAGACTCGACTATTTCATCTGAAACACTAGTTATGGATAAAAATTGGTCACCGTTGACCAAAGGTTCTGCTATGAGCAATACGCACTCGACTATAGACCCATCTGGACATGATTGAGCAGTAATCTTATAAAAGACTTCATTGTCTGTATTGGCGGCATTAGCATTATAACCAACGTCCCCAAGTTGAACGGTATAAGTTAAATTTTTACTAAAATAGTGTTCTTCTTTTTGCCGCAATTCAAGTAATAAAGCTTCCCCTTGAAGCTTTCGCTTGTCTTGAATCATTGATTGAAAACTTGGTGTTATTATAAGCAATAAAATACTTGCTATAGCCAGCACAATAAGTATTTCGAGCAATGAAAACCCAAGGTTTAATTTATTAAATGCTCTCACGGCGTGATTTCTTCTAAAAATTGATTATTAAAGGCTATAGTTGTTTGAAATATTTGACGTGCTTTACGGTCATTAAAAGATTTAATATCAGCATCTAAAAGCTTAAATCTTTTATTCGATTTTTGAGTAAATGCTGGAACTTCACTATTAGCTAAAAAAGCTACCTCGACCCCCTGCACTCTACCCCAATCAGTTACTAACTCGGCATTTACCGGCTGGGTAGTATCAGGTTGATAAAATTGAACTTGAAAATCTTCAACACCAATTTGTAAAACACGTTTACGCGATGAGCCACGCAGCCATTCTTGGTCTGTTAATGAATAACTTTGGCATACAAGTGCGGAATAATTATCATTAGTTTCAATACTAAATATATCAATAAAATCTTCTTTTTCATAAGCTATTTGGCCATTGCAGGCCTGGGTATGCACAGGGAAAAACTTTCGTATTGCAAGTCGGTCTGAGCCTATTTTTGAATCGAAAGTACAATAGTCCATTACTTTTGAACACTCGCCGTTTAAAATGCTTACATCTCCATATATAGGAATTGTTTGAATGCCAGCACTTCGCCCAAAAAATGTCATAAAATATAAAGAAACAGCACCGTTATCTTTCAAAGTGGCATATGCAGAGTTTGCATCTCGAGTTTTAACATTTAAAGAAAAATAATTGATAGCTAATACGCTCAAAATTATTCCAATTGCGGTGGCAATCAGTAATTCTATTAAAGTTACGCCACGAGTAAATTTAGAACCTGAAATAACATATGTTTGCGTATGTTTTCGTCTAGATTTCATCGAATTACTAAGCTTATTATTTTTTAGCAGCATAAGTTATGCCTATAATCTGTCGGTTATAACTACCAGTTGCTTGCATATCGCCTGCAGTTACCACATCGAATTGGTAGCCAGTGTAATGACTTAAAGAATAGCCCATAGGAATACCATGATCACCAATATATTTAACTTCAGTGGTATGTTCAGGCAAATTCGAATTTTGCTCTACCCTATTTTCAGACAAAACTTCAGGTAATACAGAGTCTGTGATCAATCCCTCTGGCTGTGATTGCATGTAAACTTCGCCTTGAGTTTTCGCATAGGCCATATTTAACCAGTCATGATTTTGAGAGATTTTTTCTTCAATCACAGTAATTCGTGCCATGGGTAAAACAATAGAACTTATGACAGCAATGAATATAAGAACAACAATCAGCGAAAATCCACTTGAATAACTTTTATTCTTAATCATTAACATTATATTTTTCTCACTAATACCAAAATTGCTCATTTTATTACCTGACCATAGCTGGAAGTAATCCTTCTATCTAGGATTTAAAATGTAAAACTATAGGCTAGTGCCTCAGTTTGTTGATCTAAAGAAGAATTCAAATTTTGCCATGTTATTCTAATTGTAAACTCAGACCCTAAAGAACATTTAATATCATCCGCTTCGTCATTGTCTTGATTACAAATAATCGACCATCGAATATCGCCCATCATTTCAATTGGTTTAGTTTGTAAAGAATTAACATCAGCCGATTCATTACAAAATAATGCTGCCAAGTCTGCATCTGTGCGCGTCGCATAAGTTTGCAAATCACAATTAATATTTTCCATTGAATAGCTTAGCTGTCTCGCTTCGTTGCTATTCATCACAATTCGAGATAATAAGCTATTAGCTAACCAAGTTGCATGTACACGCTGCAAAGCTTCGCTGTTAGCTGTAGCGGTTTTACCTGATAAATTTGATAATGCAAATACACCAAAACCAAATACGAATAAAGAGACTAATTCGGTTACTAAAGCAAAACCTAGTTGCTTAGATATTTTCGTTTTAGCTTTAAACACAGGGCGCATTGTTAGCATCCTTCATGTAAATCACACCCTCTGGGTCGACAAAAATTGTATTTAAATGGGTGCTTTTATTATTAAGTACAACACAAAGCTTCACTTGATCTAACTGATTATTATTTGGAAAACCTTCTTTGTCGAAGGTCCACCGAGATAATTCTGGAACAACTTTAAGATAACTGGTATTACTCATTGTGCTCGAAATGAGTAGCTTGTCTGTATCGGTATCAAAGCTATTGGAAGTATTATTATCAATATATACCCTTGAAACTACGTTTTTATTTGCAGCATTAATTTCACAGGTAATATCTTTTTCTCTTTTAAGTGCTTCAACTCGGCAAAATTTTAATCCAGCTAACATGTGATAACCCGAAGATTCTGCTTGATACCGAGAAATTATAGAACCTAAATAAGGTATAGATACAGATGTTAGTACCACGACAATTGCAACTACCGTCATAAATTCTATTAATGACAAACCATAGTTAACTTTTATTTGTTTTATTGTTTCAATACAATATGTTCTCAAAATATGTCCTAATTACAACAAGTACTGTTGGTAAAGCTATTTAGTTTGATACCAAAAACTACGTTTTACTGGCACTACTTTCTCGGCATAATTTGTTTGATCCACACCAATATTCACTTGTGCAGACAAACCATCTGAATCTTTTTTAATAATAATATAAGGAGTCTCAGGTAAGCCACGAGCTTTACCCTCCCATATTTGACCTTTTTTGTTAGCTAAGTCATCATTATTATCATCGTTAATAGTAGTATCCTTGTTAAGACCATTACCATCGGCAAGATTTAATCCATAAACCCGAGCTTTACCCAGATCTACAGCCTCACATCCGCTACTTGTGGAAGTACTTGGTTGATGGGTAGAAAAGTAAACTTTGTTATCAAAAACCACAGCTTTAGAAAAGCTTTTTTCACCATTATTTTGAAAATTAAAATACCATCCAAAATTAGAAGTGGACTGTAATATATTAGTATTCGAGACGTTGTCTAAATCGTTAAGTTGAATTACATTCTCGTCAGAATAATTATAATCTCCTGGTGCACGTGAGGCATTTGTGTCAAAAATAGTTACTAGTCTATTTTTTTCAGTCATGTTTGTTGGCTCAAAAGGGTTGCCACTTGCAAGACTTATTGATAATCGAGTTCCATGTTGTTGAGTACGGGTCACAGCTGCATCTAGTGAACTCATAAAGTAGAGGTTTTCGCCTGCACTCTGGCTCTGGGCAATAAGTCCACATCTAAGATCTGGCAACCTTGATGAAGTAGCATTTTTTGTAAAATCACATCTAAAAACTTGGCCACGAATGTCGTTAAAAACAAATGCGTCTGTAGATCCGTCTCTGTTATAGTCAAGAACTACCGGAGTACTGATTATGGAATATTTCATTGCTGGAACATTAATGTCAGCCCCGGTATTGGAGATGCTCCAGTATTTTTCCCCTGTAAAGCTATCGAGTACATATACTGCATTGCCAAGTTGTGGCGTATTGGGTGAAGGAATTGCTGGGTCCAGTCCACCACCCAAAATCATTGCCGCTTTACTACTATAGTTTTTATTAGATATTTGAGTATTTACCGGCTCTGCCCATGTTTGCCCAAGTCGGTCAAAATCAGTGTTTGTTTTGTCTATCATCCAAGCTAATCGAGGTGATGTGCGGTCACTAATATCTAGCGCATAAAAACTATTACCGCCTCGACGAAGGCCAAAATACAACAGAAGATCTTCGTCATCATCATTTATGAAATTGTGATTTCTATCGTCATGCCAAACATGTAAAGGAGCATCCAGGCCATAGGTTTTTTGAGCTGTTCGCCCGCCCATGAGTTCTAGTTGTGATAAAAATTCTTGTGGCATAAATGAATATAAATGCTGCCCATTAATGGCATTAAAAGCATGTAAATACCCTTCATTGCTGCCAGTAAACACGACTGAATTGTTAGAGCTCAAATCACCATAATGAGCTATTGCTGGAGCTGCATTTAATTGATCTCCAAGACTTATCCGTAGATCTGTTCTGTCGCCATCATTATCAATATCATATAAATCTTGACCACCCGCCCAATTGAGTAGGTCTGTGCGTTGCTGGGTGGTAGTCACATTAAGCATTGCCATAGTTATATTGGGATTTGTTTGATTAAGCGCAAAGTTTTCTTGAATTAAATTAACGTTATTATTTGTGGTTGGCCCAATATAAGTATACCGCTTTGTACCCATAGGGCTGATTAAATTACCAGCACCACCTTGCAAAGTTTTTTGACCGTCACCAACATTGGACCAAAGACTTAACACGTTTGGATTTATAGATCCGTCATCTTGAACAAAAGGCACATCGTTTTTACCAAGTACTCGACCGTCTTTATTAATGTTAAACTTTTTTAAATTACCGCTCCATCGGCCATTAGCTCGCTCCCAAACATTAATATAGGCTTGGTTATCACTTTGAAAAGGGTTACCTGTCATGTTCGTGGTAAGCACTTTATAGCCAATAACGGGCAATTGGCTGCCTTCAATCAAGGTATATAATTGTCTCAAACCAGTTTGCAGCTGTGAAATATCAGTCAAATCAATATGAAAACCGCCACTTTTACTTGCTGCTTCATTTAAAATCGCTTTACCATTAGCATTACTAAATGTGGATACAAAGTGAGTCGTTATAGTTTGCTTTCCATCAAGTTTTGAATCTACATCAGAATTCGCAAGATAGCCTGCAAATTCATCAAGCAGCGTATGGGCTGGTAAAGTGTCTTTAGTATTGTCACCAACATTGAGTGGCGGTAACACAACATTCCCCCCAGCTAAGGATTGGATATAAGAATTTGCCTGCCAATCAAAACTGGGCTCTCCATCTGTTACCATAATGACGTGATTTTTAGAACAGGCAGTCATGGGTGATTTATATTTCCCGTTTAAATTATTATTTAAATAGGCTGAAGTATCGATTAGATCAAGCTGAATTTGTTGCCAACCTTTGTTTTTGGCTTTTCTCCAAGGCGATTTTTGGCCGGTGAAATAAATATATGATTCATAGAGGCTTTCAGCTAAAGGCGATTGCTGCACTTCAGGCTTACGCGCCGGTTGTTTATAGCCAACTACTAACTTATTTGAAATATCTAAAATATCAGAGGGTTGGTTAAGCTTTTGAAAAGCACTAATTGGCATGGCACCATTATCACCAGCAAATGATGGATCAGCTAACAGCCGTTCATCGATACTTGGGCCTCCACCCATAGCCCACCACTGTTCAAGACCTTGCATATTTTTAGCCGTGCGCATGATACCAACGTTATTACCAAGTAATTCAGGTAATGAGTCGCGCACAATATCTCGTACTAAGTCTAATTTGCGAATAAACCATCGAGTCTCCAAAGGTACTGTACAATTACTAAATACCCCTTCAATTGTATTAGTTGCAAAAGTTGCACAATATTCGCCATCATCTACAAATCCTGCAGATGGTGCAATTAAAGCGCTATTTTGGAGTCGGCCTGCAAATTGATCTAGATATTGCTGGAGTTCAATTACCTTAGGGTCAGCTGGGTTTGAAGCTGGATTAACTAATGCTTGATCAAGAGAATAAGGGTCTTGTAGAGAAGAAGATGCGTCAAGCACCAATAAAATATTACTTTCAGCACCTGAGGTAGCTTGACCCGATAAATAATCAAGCTCAGCTGCAGATAAATTTAAAGAGCAAGTTATGCCAATTAAAAATCCATAGTATCTATAAATATTCTTTGCTTTAGAAAACAAGTATTACTCCGTCAAACAAATACACTTTCTATCTCTATAAGAGGCAGATGTATTAGCTAATACAATTAAATTAATCAAATATCAAAAATTATTAATCCAGCATTTGATATTAGTATAACATCTATTATTGAAGTTTCTAGGTATCGTTAATTAAATGACAAAATCTTTAGGTTAATTAGTCTTAAGTAGAAAAAACAAATAAAGTCTAATATTTACTCTAAAAGTAATCTGGCTAATAAATTAATGGGCACTATTATGAAACATACTTTTTAGCGCAATGACTTTTATAAAGATTAGACGAAATGAAGAGCATAGTACTCGTTAGATGGGAATAGTACTCGTTAGATGGGAATAGTACTCGTTAGACTGGGAATATTAATTTGTGATACAAAATATTTAGACTGTGGCGAGAAATTATTGATAATCAGTAATGCAGCTGATTATCAATATTCATTAAATAAAGACATTATATTACTTGAATAGCTAAAGCAGTCGCTTCGCCGCCACCTATACATAGTGAGGCAACCCCAGTTTTACCTTGAGTTCTTTTTAAGGCATGAATTAAAGTAACCAATAATCGCGCACCAGTGGCCCCAATTGGATGACCTAAAGCACAGGCTCCACCATGAATATTGACCTTGTCGGCGTCAATTTCAAGCTCAATCATCGGTACCATGGCAACCATAGCAAAAGCTTCATTAATCTCAAACAAATCCACATCTTTTACCTGCCAATCCAGGCTGTTGAGTAATTTTTGAATAGCGCCGCAAGGTGCGATTGTAAACTCTGAAGGATGCTGAGCTTGCGAGGCATGACCTAGAATTCGCGCAATTGGCTGTAAACCTTGTTGCTTGGCTGCACTTTCGCTCATTAATACCAGTGCAGCAGCACCATCGGATATGGAGCTGGCGTTCGCTGCAGTGATAGTGCCATCTGGTTTTTTAAAAGCAGGCTTTAATGTGGGGATTTTGTCGGGATTTGCAGATTTGGGTTGCTCGTCTTCAATAATTTCATGGCTGCCTTTGCGGGTATGCACCGTTACTGGCACAATTTCGTCTTTAAACCACCCTTTTTCTTGCGCTGTTTTGGCACGTTTTAAAGACCGAATGGCAAAGTCGTCCATAGCTTCACGGCTTAAATTTTTAGTATCAGCCATCTCTTGCGCAAACACACCCATTAATTTGCCCGTATCAGAGTCTTCTAAACCATCATGAAACATATGATCAAGACATGGAGTATTGCCCATACGCGCCCCGCTTCGAGCAGTTGGCAACAAATATGGCGCTTGAGACATGGACTCCATCCCACCCACTACAACTGAAGTTGCGCTACCCGCGCGAATAAGATCATTACCGAGCATAACCGCTTTTAAGCCAGAGCCACATAATTTATTAATCGTTGTACAGCCTACATGATCTGGTATACCGGCTTTTCGACTGGCTTGCCGAGCAGGCCCTTGACCCACGCCGGCGCTGAGGACGTTCCCCATAATCACTTCTGAAATTAAAGATTTATCTATTGCGCATTGCTTCAGTGCACCAGCTATGGCAACAGCCCCTAGCTCACCTGCTGGTACCTGACTTAAAGCACCAAGTAAGCTCCCTGAGGGGGTTCTTGCACAACCTACGATTACAACTGATTCCATTAAAAAACTCCTTGTCTTTTGGTTAAGATCAATTAATAAGCACACATAAGGCGTAGATACTTTAAAGTTCAGCCGATAAAAAACAGGGTAGAATATCTAGCCCATGGAGCTGTATCGATAAATTAACGCTAGCTCTTACTTTTGGCTTAGCATGAAACGCAATCCCTCGACCAGCAGTTGCTAACATCAACAAGTCATTCGCGCCATCGCCAACTGCTAGTGTTTCTTTTAAGGGTATATTAAGCCTTTGGGCCATAGATACAAGTTGAGCTTGTTTAGCCTTAGCATCAATCACAGGCTCGATTACTTGGCCAGTAAGGGCACCATTTACGCATTCTAATTGATTACATAAAATTTCATGAATTGATAATTGACTCTGCACTTGCTGGGCAAAAACGTCAAAACCTCCAGATAAAATAGCAGTATAAATTGACTGTTCTTTAAAAAACTGGAATGCTTCGGTTGCACCATCCATTAATTGTAATCGAGCCAGCACTGTGTTTACGGCTTGCTCATTGAGACCTTTAAGCATAGCCATTCTTTGGGTGAAGCTTTGTTTAAAATCAATTTCACCGCGCATAGCAGATTCGGTAATTACCTTAACTTCATCAGCTACTCCATGCTCAACTGCGAGCTCATCAATAACCTCTGCTTTTAATAGGGTGGAATCCATATCAAAAACTGCAAGCCGAGTCGGCGTTGCAAATTGCTCAAGAGACTGTACAGCCACATCAATTTGATGTTGATCGGCATATGCCCACAAAGTTCGACGAAACATATCATCGATTAATATGTCTGACTGAGCTTCACATTCAATATCTTTGACCAAATGCCCAGCCATATTACGCTGAGTGACTTTATGAACAGCTAAACCTAAAAACCCAAGCCCAGCTTCAAAGTTTTCGTTGTGGTTAATCTCATGTCCTACACCACTCAGAATAAAACGAAATGCCATATTTTTTATCCTCATTAAATGCCTCAATTAAATGAGGCTCATATTCTAAAAAAACGCTCTAGCCATGACGATGACTGAATTGCGAAGCGCGGGCGCCAAAAGCAAAAAGACTAGCAAGATAAATAACAATACCGCCACTCACTAATAGTAATAAATGCCAACACCGCTGCCATATACTCCATACAAACCATTGACTTTGAGTGTCATTCAAATACCAAACACCAATTCCCATAACGAGGCTTGCAGCGCATAAGCGAATGCATACCAAAATTGAAAGCCGACTCAAATGAAATACATTTTGCTTAACTAGCCCGTAATATAGCAAACCTGCGTTAACACAAGCGGAAAAGGATGTTGCCAAGGCTAAACCAACATGATCAAAATGCCAGACCAGGGCTAAGTTTGCTACCATATTGACTATCATAGCAAAAATACCGATTTTAACCGGTGTACGGGTGTCTTGACGGGAAAAGTAACCGGTAGCCAACACCTTAATTAACATAAATGGCACCAAACCAAACGTATAGGCTCGCAGGCTTGCGGCACTTTTTAATACATCTTCAGAATTAAATAAACCATATTGAAACAAAGTTGTTAATATTGGCTCTGCAAGTATAAACATGGCAACAGCTGCTGGTAGGCCTAAAGCCAATACACACCTCAGCCCCCAATCAATTGTATGCCTAAAAGCTTCTTTGCCCTCATTAGCATGACTTGTGGAAAGATTAGGCAAAATAACTGTGGCAATTGCAATACCAAAAACCCCTAAAGGCAACTCGATTAAGCGATCGGAGTAGTAGAGCCAAGACACACTGCCATTGACTAAAAACGACGCTAAAATTGTATCGAGTAATAAGTTAATTTGACTGACGGAAACACCAAATACTGCCGGTCCCATGAGTCTTAAGATTTTTCTCACACCAGGATGCTGCCAATTCCATTGTGGCCAAGTTAATACACCAATTGCCTTTAAATAAGGTAGGTGCATTAAAAATTGCAGAAAACCAGCCACTAAAACTGCCCAAGCAAGCAAGTAGACAGGCTGCTCAGGCATCAACCCTTGCAACAAAAGCGCTGTTATCATGCTGGCATTTAATATTACAGGGGCAAAAGCAGATGGCCCAAAAATATGATATGTATTTAACACACCACTTGCGATAGCCATTAAACTTATAAAAAATAAATATGGAAATGTAATGCGCATCATTTCTGTGGTTAATAACATCTTTTCAGGATCAGCGGCGAACCCAGGTGCTGCCAACCAAGTTAATACAGGTGCAGCAAAAATTGCCACAAGACAAACAAGGAAAGTGACCCCACCCAAAGCGCCTATCACCGGACCAATTAACGCTTTAACTTGCTGCTGGCCTTTTACTTTATATTCGGATAAAACCGGCACAAATGCTTGCGAAAATGCACCTTCAGCAAATAATCGCCTTAAGAAGTTTGGTACTTTAAAAGCTACAAAAAAAGCATCAGCAAAAGAACCTGCGCCCAACATGTGTGCAATAAGTACATCTCGGATAAGGCCCATAACTCTAGAAATTAAAGTCATGAAGCTTACGATCCAAGAAGAAAAAAACAAACTTTTTACACGCTTTTTTGGCGGTTCTTTATGCTGATCCATGCATGACTCCAGGAGCTTTCTAAATCTTAAATTCAAGGCCAAATGTCAAGAAATCAAGATCTGCAGCAAAACTTCGGGTTATCGAGCCTATTTGAACACTTTCATCAGAATCCAAAGTAGTTCGTGCATAAGATAACGTCAGATCAAAACCATAAGAAGTTTCATAAGAACCACCTACACTATAAAACCAATTGCTACTTTTTAAGCTGTCCGCAGCACTGAAACCAAGGGTATAATCCGCAGTCCACCAAAGGTTGCCAGCTTTGGCGAATACATCAATACGTTCATTGACTGGATAAATGCCAACTAAATCTATACTATAGCCGCTAATATCAACTGTTAATGGAAACTCGCCATAATTACCTAAATCATGAGTTGAAACTTCAAGCGCGAAATTTGTGGTGAAATTATAGCCGCCGTATAATTGGTAACCAGAAGAGTTTTCTTCGAATTCATCGCCTTGAGCAGAAATATCGCTGATATTACCACCAACAAATAACCCAATGCCGGTAAAATCAACAGCATTACTTTGAGTAGTAGCGAGTAGACATAAAAAAATAATTGAAATTCGAGCTAAAACTTTATATAAATCAGAAAGCATATTATTCTATTCCTTATTGAGTTTTTAAATTTTGACTACCATGCGGGCTGAAATACCACTCATGACTGTACATACCATTGCATGACCTAGACTTGTGCACATGCTGCATTATAAACATCTCTTGCCATAACATATAGACTCCACCAACCCCAAATATCATTAAAAAATCAATAGACTCAACTCAATAATGAATTATTTCTATAGAGGCGCTACAATAAATAATCAATAATAGCGATTATTGCACTACCCAAGCTTACAGCAAACCCAAACAAAGGCAGCCGCGACTTTAAATGTGAAAAAAGACGTGAAAGCGAAAATATCGATCACTGTGAACTCAATTGCTTTTTTTGAGAATCTCAAGTTTTTGCAGATCTACAGCTCAGGATGAAATGATAATACATTATTCTGTTCAAATTAAAACCATTATCAACTTATATAAGCAACTAGGACTTCTATTTATGAATAAATTCATTCTCATTGGTGTAGTACTTGGCCTGGTAGTTATTGGGCTTGTAGCCTATCCAAGCATTCGAGCCCCCAAAGCGCATGAAATTGTAGCGCAACAAGCAGCCAAAATTAAAAAGCAATTTGCTGAAAATGATTTAGGCACACTTAAAATTTCTGACCATGAAACTGACCGTCAGTCGTCTTCATTCAACGTCTCTTGGACTTTACCTAAGACTTTGCCTGGAGAAAGCGTTGAAATGTATGAAGGTGCGCCAATAGAAGTACAAACTCACGTAGATGTAGATTTAGGTGCCCTGCCTTCCACTCAAGGTTACGATACAATCCGCACGCAAACTCAAGTACCTGTACTTAACGAATTACTCACATCTATGGGCATGGACAAGCCTCTAAACTTAGACTGCACGACCGACGCCAAATTTTCTGGCAGTGAAACTCAATGTAAAACGCCCAAAATTGTGTTGAATAATCCCGACAAAAAAATCAAAGCTGCAGAAACATTTACTCTTTCGCCACTAGATATGCAAGTTAACGTGGATCAAGATGAGAAAACAGCAGCCATTGATATAAATTATGACAAGCTGGCGTTTGTCTCTTTAAGTCAGGGCAAATTTCTGGCACAAGGTATACGCTTAAAATCTAATGGCCCATTGCCCAGTGATACCAAAAAAATTATGGATATTATTAGTGGACAAGGTATGTTGTTAGGTAAAAGTTCGAATGAATTGACTATAGATCAACTAGCTTTAGCCTCGAACTCAATCAAAAACACCCCGGAACTAAAAGGTCTTAAAATATCAACTATGAGTGATACTCAAGATTCTAATTTCTCGCTTGACTATAAAATGAACATTGAATCTATGACAAATGTACCGATGAATATTACTTCGACTCAATATGCACTTAATTTTGAAAATTTAGATATTAATGCAATTAACGAATTAAGTGCCATTGACAGCAATGATCCTTCGCTTGACGCAGCCGTTGATGGATTTAAAAAGTTACTTGCTAAAGGGCCTGTGATCTCGCAAAACTTTGAATTAATGCAAGAAAACAAGCAAAAAACTCAATTAACTTCAACCATTTCACTGGCAAAAGATGACAACAATTCTTTAGATGCTCTGGCTGCTACAACTAAACAATCACTAGCCGAGGGTACACCGCCAGCCGCTTTAATTAGTGACTTACAGACTTATTTAATGGAGAAACTTAAAGTTGAGATAGATTTAAATGCCCACCAAAATATTGTGAAAGCAATTGCAGCAGCGGTTAATGATCGAAGAGCAATGGGAACGCCTGCAGCTAATGCGCCTTTGGCTGAGAAGAAAAAAGCCGTTGATGCCAGCTTAGCTATGTTGCAAGTTATGCAAATTGTAAAAAAGAATGGCGATAATTATGTATCTCAATTCAAATTGGCTGATAATAAAGCCTTATTGAATGGTCAAGATGTGATGCCAATTCTGCAGATGTTTAATTCTCAGTAATTACACCTCGTTAAAAATCAAACTGGCCGATAAGTAAATAATTAGTGTTGTATCCCATACTTTTCGGCCAGATTAGTTTTATAAAAGGCAATTGTATTTATGCGCCATACCTTTGTCGATAAGTTCGCATAGCCGGCAAATAGGCTTGATATTCGGCTGAATGTTCTACATATTTTAATATGTCATTAAAAGAAACCATACTTTGAGTTTTAAAGTTGAACTCTTGCGCTAGTGCCCCTAAGGCCGATTGCCCACCATAAGCATCCACTGCTTCTTGTCTATCCAAAGCAACCACTAAACCAACTATTTGAAAGTTGGCAGCAGAGTTTTTATGCAGTTTTTCAATGCTCGCTCTAATAGCTGAACCAGCGGTAACTACATCGTCAATTAAAAGTATATTGCCTGTTAAAGCACTACCAACAAATTGACCACCTTCACCATGATCTTTAATTTCTTTACGATCAAAAGCTATACCAAGGTTACGGTTATAATTTTGACTTAATGACATGGCAACAGCAGTAGCTAATGGAATCCCTTTATATGCTGGGCCAAATAAAGTATCCGCTGTTGGAAAATGCTGCTGAATTACATCAGCATATCCATGGGCTAGTTGACTTATTAATTGACCTTGAAACATATTACCTAAATTGAAAAAATAAGGACTTTTACGACCAGATTTCAAAGTAAAGTCGCCGAAAGTTAAAACTCCTGCCTCCAAGAGAAACGAAATAATATCCTGGGACTGTGTATTTTCAGTTGGCTTGCCGCTTGCAGCTGAGGTAGTCTTGGCCAAGGTTGGGTCAATCATTATTAAATCCCTTAGGTCTATTGCTAGTTTACGAGCAGCTCTACATTTTAAGGACCTTTATATTTTCAGACAAGAAATCTGTCTCCAAAGATGATGAACTCCATTATATTTCACTCTTTCTCGACAGATTACTTTTTTGAAGATCTATAAAAACCTGTAACCTTACCAGCCGAGCACAGCTTGCTGAGCTTCTACCAACTCATTAATACCCTTGCGCGCTAAAACTAGTAGTGCATTATGTTCTGTTTCCGAGAAGGGCTCGCCTTCAGCGGTTCCTTGAACCTCGACAAAACCACCATGCTGAGTCATAACTACATTCATATCAGTTTCAGCTTTTGAGTCCTCAGGGTAATCAAGATCAAGTACTGGCTGTCCTTGATAGATACCTACGGAAACTGAGGCAATTAAACGTTTCAAGGGATCTTCTTTAACTTTTTTCTTCGCAATTAAATGACTGATAGCATCCACCAATGCAACACATCCGCCTGTAACTGAGGCTGTTCGGGTACCACCGTCTGCTTGAATAACATCACAGTCAATTGTAATTGTATTTTCACCAAGCTTTTTAAGATCAACCGCAGCTCTTAATGACCGAGCAATTAAGCGTTGAATTTCTAAAGTTCGGCCACCTTGTTTACCGCGTGCGGCTTCTCTTTGCATTCGCTCGTTAGTAGATCTGGGCAACATTGAGTATTCAGCTGTGATCCATCCTTGACCTTTACCTTTTAAAAATCGAGGTACACCATCTTCAACTGTGGCATTACAAATAACTTTGGTATCACCAAAACAGACTAAAACCGAGCCCTCTGCGTGTTTTGTATAATTACGCTCAATTGTTACTTTGCGCATTTCATCTAAAGCTCTGCCACTTGGTCTCATAATTGTCTCCGGGTTGTTAATTCACGACTGGAGAGACTACCACAAATTACATTCACTAAGGAATACAATTCCACTCCATCACTAAGCCATCTTCTCTGCCATTGGTACTAACAGGATAATAATCTCTGCGATAACTTATTATTTTAAACCCATGTTTTGTATATAAATTGGCTGCTATTTGGTTTGAACAGCGAACTTCTAATAAGATTCTGGGTATATTGTGTTGTTGCGCATGTAAAATCATAGAGTTTAGCAAACGCCCTGCTAGTCCTTGCCCGCGATATTGAGATGCAATAAAAATATCCAACAGGTCATAAAAATCTAAACATGGCTTGACCAATAGAAACCCCATAATCTCCAGACCAGCACCTAATCGATCAAAATTTGAACTGCATTGATCATTATCAATCTCTAAAACCCAGCCTAAATCTCCAGAGGCGAGGGAAAGCTCAAATTGATTAACCGTCCAAGCTGAACCATTTTCACCTGCTCTGTTAACTATTGCTGTTAAATCTTTTGCACGCCATGGTCGTAAGTTTATTTTAGTATGAGACATAGCCTTTTCACTGAGCCAAATGACTTAATATTTCTTGGATCTGCTGCCAAAGTTGAACCTTTAAAGCTTTATTTGCTTGTAAACGTGTAACGGAGGGTCCAACTAAGAGAAATTGCTGATCGCTTCGCTGAATTGTATGAAAATTACTTTCAAATCTTTCGTTGAAACATTTTTCACTCAGAGTCTTACCTAAAATAATCCAGGTACATTGCTGCTTTGCAGCAACTTTATGTAAAAAACCTTTTATAGCACCCTGCGCCATTTCATTAGGATTAATCCCTTGGCCTAACCCAGTTTGCGGTGGCCAGCAAAAAAACTGAAACTCTACTGGTTGATTGGCAACTTGAGCCAGCTTTTGAATTGCTTTAATTAAATTTTCCAATAAATGGGCTTGAGACTTATCAAGCCCCACTTGCCCTAAGGGCAATTCGGCAGCGATAGAATATCCATGACCAATAGCTGCAGCGACTAGCTGTAATCGATCCACTTGCACTCGATCTACTCGACGAGATGAAGCCTTCGTTGGTGTATCTAAGCTTTTAACAGCTGAAGCATCTAACTCAGGCAAGGTCTTTAAGTTCGACTTTTTGGCTGGTAATTTTAAAGGCTTACTAACCTCTTTGCTAACCTCTTTGGCAGGTGTAGAAGCTGTATTTAACTGGCCACCTAGACTCGTCTTTGCTTCCACTAAGCTAGATGGCCGAGCATATTGAAGCGGTCGGCGAGCCAGCCAAATTGGGACGCCCAAACAATTTAGATAGTCTTTTTCAATTGAGTCTGAACGGCTATTCATAGCTCGCCTCTTGGGTTAAACACCCCGTATTTGCGGGTGCTCTTTAGTTGACACCGACATAATATTTAAAGCATCCACGTAGGCTTTAGCAGACGCAGCAATAATATCTACATCAGCACCGCAGCCATTGACAATGCGGCCGTCTTTACTCAACCGTACAGTCACTTCACCTTGCGAGTCTGTGCCTTGAGTTATGGCGTTAACCGAATATAAATCTAAATGAGCACCCGACCCAACCATTTGCTCAATAGCTTTAAAACAAGCATCAACAGGCCCGCTTCCACTACTCTCGGCTGTAGTTTCTATACCATTAATTATTAAAGTCAACACAGTAACCGGTGGCTTACCTGTAGCACAGTTTACTTCTATAGCATGAAATTTCAAAGCCCCGCTTTCAGCCGACCCTGCATCACTTGCTAAAGCTTGTAAATCTTCATCAAAAATTTCATGCTTTATGTCTGCCAATGTTTTAAACCGCAGAAAAGCTTCGTTTAATGATTCTGCTGTGGCAAAACTCAAGCCCAACATTTCCATGCGGCTTTTAAATGCATTTCGACCTGAGTGTTTACCCAATACCATCTTATTGGCACCCCAACCTACATCTTCGGCTTTCATTATTTCGTAAGTTTCTCGAAATTTTAAAATCCCATCTTGATGTATGCCTGACTCATGCGCAAAGGCATTCGCACCAACAATTGCTTTATTCGGCTGCACAGGAAAACCCGTAATAGATGATACTAAACGCGAAGTAGATAATAATTCTTGGGTATTAATGTCGGTAGTTAAGCCAAATATATCAGAGCGGGTTTTTAAAGCCATAACCAACTCTTCTAATGAAGCGTTACCGGCACGCTCACCTAAACCATTTATAGTGCATTCAACTTGTCTGGCACCGGCCTGAATAGCAGTTAAAGAATTAGACACCGCAAGGCCCAGATCGTTATGACAATGCACAGAGAATATAGCTTTATCAGCGTTAGGAATACGAGACATTAATTGATGAACAATATCACCAAACTGTGCAGGAATACCATAGCCAACCGTATCGGGTATGTTAATGGTACGAGCACCAGCATCAATAACTTTTTCAATGATTTCACACATAAAATCTATACTTGAGCGGCTCGCATCTTCGCAGGAAAACTCTACATCATCAATCAGATTACGAGCCCGCTTAACAGCACTAACAGCTTGCTCTACCACTTGCTCAGGCTGCATTCTTAACTTATATTCCATGTGAATAGCAGAGGTGGCTATAAAAGTATGTATACGACCAGCATTAGCACACTTGAGAGCTTCACCGGCTCGATCAATATCCTTGGGCACAGCACGGGCTAAACTACAGATTTTTGAGTTTTTAACTTGCTGAGTAATAGCCTTGATTGCTTCGAAATCTCCATTGCTTGCAATTGCAAATCCTGCTTCAATAACATCAACATTTAATCGCTCTAGTGCTTTGGCAATACGAATTTTTTCTTCTTTGTTCATGGTTGCGCCAGGGCTTTGCTCGCCATCACGCAAAGTAGTGTCAAAAATAATAACTTTTTCTGATGCGATTTGGGACTTGTTCATAGGAATTACCTTGTAATAAGTTATACACAATGCAGTTTTATTGAGTAAAATTAGATACTTAAAAGTTATAGTACTCTTGAGCTATAAATATATAAATAGCTCTATAAAATTAAATGTAAACATACGCATGGGGGGGGTTACTCTGCCAAACGGCAGAGAGAAAAGCAGAGTATAAAGGGGGATTGTGTTGTATTCATAAGCTAACTTTAACTAACCCAAAAACAAGTGTCAATTAAAATAAACAACTCAATAAAACTTAGCGTTATTTTCTGCATGATCTAATTGGGTTTAGCTGTAATTTCAGTCAATAATTGTTCAAGATCTTGTTTATTTTGAATAAATATTTGCCTTAATTGGGTGATTAATCTATCGAGCTGCTGAGTTATATGAGTGGTTTTGTCTATACTATTTTGAATTAAAACTTCAATGTCAGCCAAAATAATATGCAATTCTTGGGCGCCAAAATAATAAGCGCCAGATTTTAGTTGGTGACTTGTAAAAACTTGCTGTTGGGCAGTTAAATTATCAAAAGTGTCTATAAAAACGCTAAGCTCAATCAGATATTGCGAAATAGAGCCTTGGGCAGCATCACCCATTACTGATACAAATTGATTAAATTGTTGTCTGTTTATAGAGCTCATGAATCTCTCATTTGACCTAGTATTGTTAAAGAATAGCATCATTTCGTAATCTATAGCGCCTGATAAATCACAAGCGTATACTAAAATATATGGCTTATATCAGCCACTACTCGCGCCATTACATATGGTTAAACTTTACAACTCAAAAAGCGCTTGTCATGAATATAAATAATTCTCAAACAGAAATTGCCTGCTTCAGAATCTATCGTGAAGAATACTTAAACTCTGAAGGCGAGCTTCTCAATCAGCTGCCAGATAATGTGTCAAAAGAGTCCTTAGTTTTATTTTACAAGCACATGGTTTATGCCAGAACATTTGACCAAAAAGCCATAGCGCTACAACGTACAGGCCAGCTGGGGACTTATCCCAGTGCTTTGGGCCAAGAAGCTATCAATACTGCACTTGGTATGACAATGAAAGCTGAAGATGTGCTCGTCCCCTATTATCGTGACCATTCCACTCGTCTTATTCGTGGCACCCCAGCTAGAGACTTATTTTTATATTGGGGTGGTGACGAGCGAGGTAGCATGTTTAGCGATACAAACGCTGTAGATTTTCCTGATTGCGTACCAATCGCAACTCAAATGTCTCATGGAGCTGGTGTTGCCACTGCTATGAAAATTCGACAGTTGCCACAAGCAACCGTAACCACATGTGGCGATGGTGCAACTTCCCGTGGTGATTTTTATGAGACATTAAATGTAGCTGGCGTATGGCAATTACCACTAGTGATGGTGGTCAATAATAATAACTGGGCTATTTCTGTCCCCTTTTCCAAGCAATCTAAAGTTCAAACTATTGCCCAAAAAGCAATCGCCGCAGAAATTCACAAACTCCAAGTTGATGGCAATGACCCGGTGGCTTTACTTAGCGTATTCGATATAGCACTTAAACGGGCTAGAACGGGTAAAGGTGCAACGCTTATTGAAGCAGTTACCTATCGATTGGGTGATCACACTACCGCCGATGATGCCAGACGTTATAGAAGTGATGCCGACCTACAGACAGCTACTCAACTAGAGCCAATGATTCGCCTTAGAAAATGGCTGACCAAACACAATTTATGGAATGATGAATTAGAAGCGCAAGAAACGAAAGCCTGCAAAGCGAGGGTACAGGTTGAAGTTAAAGCTTATCTGGCAACACCTCCACAGCAAGCCGAGGATTTTTTCGACTATGTTTACGAACAATGTCCAGCTGATTTTGCGCCGCAAAAACAAGCTGCCAAAGCAAAAATGGCACGATTACAAGGGCATTAACGCTAACTTAAAGGTAAACTTGAACTGAGTGTAAACTATGACTGAGTATAAAAATATGGATTCACACGTTGATACCGCTCATCAAACACATACCGTGACTATGGTGGATGCTTTAAATCTTGCTATGCGACGAGCTATGATTGAAGACGACAATGTTGTCATGCTTGGTGAAGATATTGCCACCAATGGCGGCGTTTTTAGAGTGACTGAAGGGTTAAAAGACACCTTTGGAGTTCGCCGAGTAATGGACACCCCGCTTTCCGAGACGCTTATTGCCGGTATGGCTGTAGGCCTTGCAACTCAAGGCATTCGACCAGTGGCTGAAATTCAATTTATGGGTTTTATATACTCGATTATGGAACACGTAGTTTCTCATGCGAGTCGAATGCGCAACCGTACTCGTGGCCGATTAACCTGTCCACTAGTAATTCGAGCACCATTTGGTGGCGGCATTCATGCCCCTGAACACCATTCTGAAAGCACTGAGGCTATGTTTGCGCATATACCAGGGTTACGAGTTGTTATCCCAAGCTCACCTGGCCGCGCTTACGGCTTATTACTTGGCGCCATAAGAAGCAACGATCCAGTTTTATTTCTTGAACCTAAAAGAATCTACCGGAGCTTTAAGCAAAATTTAGTCGACACAGGTCAAGCTTTGCCTTTAGATAGTTGTTTTGTGCTTAAAGAAGGCACCGATATTACGCTGGTAAGCTTTGGAGCCATGATTCAAGAAACCTTAGAAGTTGCGAAAACTCTTGAAGCAGAAGGTGTAAGCACTGAGGTTATTGATGTTGCTTCCATCAAACCGCTTGATAGCTTGACTATTGTAGACTCAGTTAAAAAAACTGGGCACTGCATTATTATTCACGAAGCAGCTCAGTCATATGGGCCAGCAGGTGAAATTATCGCCAGAATTCAAGAAGAGGCATTTTTCTATTTAAGAGCTCCAGTAGGCCGCGTGTGTGGCTTTGACATACCTATGCCTTATTTTAAAAATGAAAATATGTATATGCCTGATCAGATGCAAATCCTCGAGTGCGCCCATAAAACTCTTAAAATTTCACAAGGATAATAAGCAATGACGCAAACATTTTACCTGCCAGATTTAGGCGAAGGCTTAGCAGAAGCTGAAATAGTTTCCTGGTATGTACAAGAAGGCAGTGCAATACAAGAGGATGATCTATTATTATCAGTTGAGACAGCCAAAGCATTAGTGGATGTTCCCTCACCTTACACTGGTAGCTTACATAAAATTCATGCCTCCCCAGGAGAGGTTATTCCTGTTCATGCTGCACTAGCAGAATTTATTGTGACACAAGATGAAATTGTGGCTCAAGAGGCAATAAATACGCAAGCGGAAGTAACCAAAGAAAAAATCAAACCAGCTGCTGCCAATAATGCATCAACCGTAGAGATTCGAGAAGATCAAGCCACTGTAGTTGGAAAAATGAATACTACCAACCAAGTATCTGATGATTTTTTTATTGTAGGCAAAGATAGACCCCAACAAGCCTATAAAAAACCACTTGCAAGCCCTGCAACTCGAGTAGAGCAGCAACCCACAAGTCATACAAGCTCTAATCATACAGCCGAACAAGCTAAAGCTGTTAATTTACCCATGAGCACGTCTGTTGCACTTTGTGCAGATGATCATTATGAAACCGAACTTCTCAGAGGCTCGCGTCGAAGCATGGCTGATGCTATGCAACAAAGTCATGAGCAGGTAGCTTCCGTAACACTATTTGACCAAGCAGACATTACTCACTGGTATGGTAATAAAGATATTACTTCAACAGTAATTAGTGCAATGTGCGAAGCTGTGAAAGCAGAACCACGTCTCAATGCCTGGTTTGATCACGAAGCAAGGCAGCTGCATATTCACCATCATGTAAACCTTGGTCTTGCAATCGATACAGCAGATGGTTTATTTGTGCCTGTATTACAACAAATAAATCGCACACCACAATTTAAGATTCGAGATACCGTTAACCAAGTAATTCAAGAGGTTAAAAATCGACAAGCCTCTCCAGAACGTTTCAAACGAGCTACAATTACACTTTCTAACTTTGGCTCGATTGCAGGTCGCTATGCAACGCCTATGATTGTTCCTCCAATGGTTGCTATTGTTGGCAGTGGTCGATTATTTGATGAGCCAAAATTTCAAGCATCAAAAAAAGGCAAAGCTAAAGTTAAAGTTCACAAAATGCTGCCTTTAAGCTTTACCTTTGATCATCGAGCAGCCACTGGTGGGGAAGGATCCCGTTTTCTAAAAGCTATGATCCAGTTTTTAGAAAATTCTTAAACGAATTATTCATTTAATGTGCTTTTTATGCCGGTAAAAATTGGCTTGAAATCAAAAGCGCATTAAATCTCAAGGAGAATTGAATGGCACAGACTAATACAGCCCAAAGCATGGATTTAAATTCTCAACCTGACGCACCATTTGTCTTACCGAGTACTCAAGAGGCGCTCCAACTCGAGTCAATATTTCAAAGACACCTTCAGCATGCTAAAGAACATCCCATGCCTAGTTTTGAATATCGGATCACCTTACTGAGGCAATTAAAATCAACAATCTCTCAGCATGTTGAGCCATTGTGCACGGCAGTTTCTGCGGATTTTAGCAATAGATCCCATTACGAGACTAAGTTTACTGAAATAATTATATTAATCGATGAGATTGATCACACTATTAAGCATCTCAAACAATGGATGAATTGCGAAACTCGTCATTTACCTTTACACCTTTTACCAGGTAAAGCCAAAATAGAATATCAACCATTGGGTGTGGTTGGCATAATTTCTCCATGGAATTACCCAATTTTACTTGCGATATCACCACTTATTGCCGCTATTGCAGCTGGCAACCACGTGATGATGAAAGCTTCGGAGTACACACCAAATACAAATAATATTTTGGCCACTATTATTCAAGCAGTATTTAACCCACGTACGGTGAGTTTTCATCAAGGGGATCACTTATTTGCTGAAAAATTTAGTTCACTGCCTTTTGACCATATATTCTTTACCGGCTCCACAGCTATTGGTAAACAGGTGATGCGAGCTGCAGCCAATAATTTAACCCCGGTTACCTTAGAGCTTGGCGGAAAAAGCCCTGTCATCATAGATAGAGATTACCCCTTAGCGAAAGCTGCCCAATCAATTGCTTTTGGGAAGTGCATCAACGCTGGCCAAACTTGTATAGCGCCGGACTATATCTTATGTATGAAAGGTCAATCGGACCAGCTAGTATCAGCAATAAAACAAAAAACCAAAAAAATGTATCCGCAATTTGCAAATAACGACCATTACACTTCAATTATCTCACTTAAGCATCTCGATCGATTAAAAGCCTTGCTCAAGGATGCAGAAGATCAGGGTGCGACAATTATCCCCCTAGCAGATCACACCGAAGATTTTAGTAATTGTCGTAAAATGCCGCTTACCTTAGTTACACAGGTAACGTCATCAATGAAAATTATGCAAGAGGAAATATTTGGTCCAATTTTGCCTATTATTGAAGTGGATTCACTAGGCAAAGCAATAGATACAATTAATGACAAACCGAGGCCATTAGCTTTATATCTATTTAGTGATGATAAAAAAATTCAAACCGAAGTAATCGAGACAACTCACTCTGGTGGCATGTGTATCAACGATACTTTAACTCAAGTAGCAGTCAATGACCTCCCTTTTGGCGGCATCGGCGAGTCCGGCATGGGTCAATATCATGGGCGAGATGGTTTTCTGACATTTTCAAAAGAAAAGCCAATTGTACAACGTGGCCGCTTTAACCCAACAAGCTTGCTCGCACCGCCATGGGGTAATACATTGCATCAATATCTTTTAAAGTGGTTTTTATAAAAACTATTAACTATTAGCTATTAACTATTAACTATTAGCTATTAACTATTAACTATTAACTATTAACTATTAACTATTAACAACAACCAACAACCAACAGCTTAGACATATCATTTTAAGCTGTTCGCCATTTGACGCCGGTCATAATTAATAACACCCAAGCAAGCATAATTGTCACCCCTCCAAAAGGCACAAGATATACCAACTGTTTCAAAGGTGTTAAATGAGTAAGGTATATACTTATAGAAAATAAGCAGGTACCAATAGCAAAAATAGCGCCGCTGAGCTGAAGATATTGTTTTGTTGGAGCTAAGCCAATGGCGGCAATTAATAATGCATAGAGCATATTATAACGTATACCAACCATAACACTTGCCGTTTCAGCATCTGACAAAGTAACAAAATGATCAAGTGTAGCGCCCATAAATACCGCTAACAAACCTAAAAGACCACCGCAAATCAATAGTTTATTCATTGTATGCAAACTCTGGTAAAGTCATAAATAAAAAAAGCACTTGTAGTAAAACTACAAGTGCTTTTTTAGTCATTCAATTTCAAATTAGAATCTTACTGCACCGCTCAATGCTATAGTATTTACACCATCGTTGAAGTCAGTATTTTCTCTAGAAAGTGATAATTGAGCTTTTACCATTGGGGTAAAGAATTTATTAGCTCGAACACCAAAAAGTTCGCCGTCAACATCACCGGTATATAAAGCCGCTGTCCCGCCGAAACTTAAAGTTTTATCAAGGTAATAATCAGCACCTATATCAAACTGAGTATAATCGCTTATATTATTTGGAAGCTCTAAAAGACTTACTCCGCCCTCTAAATTAAGATAAGTGCCGTTATTTTGACTAATTAAAGTTTTGTAATCTACGCCAAAGCCATCAGCGCCATCAAGGCCATCTTCAGTAGCGAATTCCTCGATTATAGACACGCTTGCAGTAGTTTGTGAATCTAAATAAATACCAGCTGTTACTTCATGGCCTTGTAAGCCTCCGGTTGCAGCAGCTGCTTCGCCAAAGAAATTAGAATTTGGATCAACATAACGACCACCAAGAATTATACCGTCATTATTATTATCAAAGTCTGAATAACTGGCTCTAACAGAAGCTGCTTTATCGATAAATGCGCTTTCTTCAAGTGGACCTGTTGAGCTATTGACTCCGTTAAAATAAAATTCGCCGCCAACAGTAATTAGAGTAGAATCAGATGCTACACCATTGTCAACTGTGCCTATGTCACCAGTGGCTTCAGCTTGATAGGCATTTGCCTGCACTGAAGCACTAATTAAACCCATTGCTAGTAATTGCGCTATAGGTAGTTTTTTCATAATGAACCTCTTTGTAGTATTAAAAATCAAGTAAATTTGAGCGTTGTAACCACTCATGGATGATTTTATGCTTAAAACTACTCAGCAAAATCATACTGAATGAGTTGTAAGTGTAAACCAAACGAAAATTCTTGCATGTGAATGGCGAAAATATAACCAATATGGTTATCATTATAACTATCATTGCAACTATAACATCAATTATGTATTGGTATTTTGTAAGACATCTGCTGGGACACAATAGATTGTAAAAATCTGGAGTGATCAAACACATCAAACATTATATTACGAGGTAAGACCGCAAGCCAAGTTTTATTTTCAAAAGCGCTACGTAGGTTTTCGCAAATAATAGACATTCGCTGGCTCGCTGCTTGCCGTTGCCAATTATATGCTGCAAGTTTTGCTTGTAAGTTTATTGGCCTAAAATCGCTCTGGCCTAGCAACTCAACCAAAGTAAAACAATCCTCTAAGCCAAGATTTAAGCCTTGACCTGCCAAAGGATGAAGGCTGTGAGCAGCATCGCCAATTAAAACCGCGCTAGTGTCTATGAAACTTTTAGCCTGAAAACGATTCAATGGCCATGATACTGGCTTTGATAGTACTTTTAGAGCGTGAATACCATAGTCTACCCCGATTAATTCGAATAGAAATTGACTTAGATTTTCAGCGCCCTTCTCTTTGTTAAAAAAAGCTTGGTAGTGTGTTTGTTGCTCGCTGGAGCCATTCAGATAATCAGAGGGCAAAGACCAGACAAAAGAAAAGTGATCTTTTTGGCGGTCAGGTAAAAAACCAATGACTGAGCCATCACGCATAAACCATTGAAATGCTTGATCATGGCTTGCTTTCAATTGCGGGCTATCAATTTTAAGATAAACAATGCCACCAATAGCAGTTGCTGGCTTGGTAGATATTTTTTTTTCAATATGCAAACAATTGCGAACATAGGAATTTATCCCATCGCCGCCCACTAACAATTGAGTGGTCAACTCACCACAGGTTGTATTGAGTTTAAATTTTGGACTATTTTGAGCATCGAATCTGTTAATAGCTTGAATCGTGACATTATCTATAATTTTGGTGGAAGCGCATAAATAACTTTTTAATAAAGCACTTAAATAATCATTACTCAACGTGTAAGCAAGTGCTTGATGTTTTGATGGCGATTCAAGCCTAAAGTGGCTACCACCCTCCTGCGCAAATACTTGCATAGCTTGCATTGGGCAGGCATTATCAAAAAAGTCAGTTTTTTGTGGTGCGAGTTGACGTTGAATTTCCTCAAGTAAACCAGTATTTATTGCGCTCATTCTGCGAGCCTTATCGAGCGCATAAAAATGGTCGATATCGCAGGACTCAAGCTTTTTAGAAGCATTAAGCTGTTTATTCTCTAATAGAGCAATTTTTAAATCTGGCCGACGGCGCCCTAACAATGCTGTAAATAGTGACCCAACTACTCCGCCACCAACACAGATAACATCAAACTCCATAACCGCCCCCCATTGCAAACCGTGATAAAGCAGACTTAGCACCTGGTATCAGCTCAAAAGATAAAATTGCAGCGTCTTTTAATGGGCCAGGCAGGGTTTTCGACGAATTAACAAAGCCATTTGTCAAAGCATCCACAAAATGCTTCACACGGTCTACATCTGGTTGGCGCATTTTTGAAAAACTAGTTAAACATTCAGCTGACCCAAAATGGCCATGAGAGATATCTTGAATCAATATCTCACATAAATCTTGAATATCACGTACTGCCAAATTAAATCCTTGCGCAGCAATTGGATGGAGAGTTTGAGCAGCATTACCAAGCAAAACACAACGTGGCCTTACCCGTTCAGCCCTAGTAGCACGATTCAGTGGATATACTTTTCTCGCGCCTACAGAAGTCGCCATCAATTCACGGGAATGTGATTTAAATACACCAATTGCTTCATGAAATTCATGCAAAAAATTATTATTGGATAGTGCCTGAAAATCTTGCATTTTATTTTTAGGCCCAATCCATACTAAAGCGCGTCGCTGTTTAAATTGGTATTGATTCAAAGGTAAAAGCGTAATCGCGCCATCACTTACAAAACGCTCATAGGCAGATTGATTAATCGACTGGTCAAAATCTAAATTTGTAACCAAAGCTGAATGAGCATATTCTCGCTCCTCTACAGCTATACCTAACTGACTAGAAACCCACGAATTTTGTCCATCAGCGGCTAATAACAAATCAAATGAGTTTTTAATGCGCTCATTTGATTGATGCCAATTAAGATCATAGCCATAAGATTTAGGCGTTAGCTCGTCTAAAGTCACACCATAATGAAAAAATATATTCTGCTGACCTTCGGTAAGATTTGAACTCAATAGCTGGGACAACTGGCTCATATCAGCGACGTAGCCCAAAGCTGCAACAGCTTCAGACTGAGCAGAAATATGGCTTCGCCCCAAGCCTTTCTGGCGACTTATATATAAATCCGCAATTGGGGCAAGCGCAGGTTGTAAAATATCCCAAAGGCCCAGCTGTTTTAAAAATGTAACAGTTGCGCTCGACAAAACCAGATTACGGGTATCGTACTGCTGGGAAATTGCTGAAATACCCGAGTCGCTAGTGTCTTTGGCATAGCGTTCAAATATATGAATTTCAATTGAAATCAATGGTTGTATTAAGCGCTGCAGCGCATATGCTGTTAATACGCCTACTAGACCACCACCAACACAGGCAATTTTTATAGATTTTTTCACACTGTCATTGCCATTAGCTCTTCAATCTCGACCACAGTTTTGGGCGCTGCATTTGTTAATACAGTACAACCTTGCTCAGTAACTACCACATCATCTTCAATACGAATACCGATACCACGATATTCAAGCGGAATATTTGGATCGTTTTCAGGAATATAAAGACCAGGCTCGACCGTGATCATCATTCCAGCTTTAAGTTTTACCCAATTTTTGTTACTTTTATATCGACCTACATCATGAACATCCATACCTAAGTAATGCCCTGTTCGATGCATATAGAACTGCTTATAAGTTCCATCTTTGATATTTTGTGCAACGCTACCGTTAAGAAAGCCTAACTCTATTAATCCCTCAACTAAAACCTCTAAAGCGGCATTGTGAAATGTATCAAATGGCACCCCAGGTTTTATAGTATCAATTGCAGCCTCTTGAGCTTTTAGGACAATTTCATAAAGTGTTTTTTGTGGCTGACTAAATTTACCATTCACAGGAAAGGTTCTAGTGACATCGGCGGCATAACAGTCAAGCTCTCCACCTGCATCTATAAGTACTAAATCGCCGTCTTTAATTTGCTGATTATTTTCAATATAATGTAATATGCAAGCGTTAGCACCACCAGCTACAATACTTGGGTAAGCAGGCGCTGGACAACCTTGTTTAACAAATTCGCTAATTAATACCCCTTCTAATTGGTATTCCCAACAATCAGGTATGGCAGCTTTCATAGCACATCGGTGTGCATGAGCTGTGATTTCGGCAACAGCCCACATTTGCTCGAACTCTGCATGGGATTTTATACAGCGCATATCATGCACGTATTGATCCACATCAGACCAATTTACCGGAGCTTTAACGCCTTTGCGTTCCTGAGCTTTTAAGGTACGTTGCCAGCGGCCAACGGCTTCATCCAGCCATTCATAACGACCGATTGGAAAATATAAATTTTCAACCCCATCGAGTAGTTTTGGCATTTCATTATCAAGCTGATCGATTGGAAAGGCAGCGGCCATGTTTAATTCTGCTGGAGCACGATCTGGACCTATACGGCGACCTACCCATTGCTCCATTGCTGGGTCTCGTGGCAAACAAAATAATACCGAAGCGCCGCAATCTAATCCTGGTCTTAAAATAAAAATTGCATCTGGCTCTTTAAAACCTGTGAGATAATAAAAATCAGAATCCACTCTAAACCGATAATGAGTATCGGCATTTCGAATAGACTCTCTACCTGAAGCTAAAATAATGGCAGAATCACTGCCTAGTTTATCCATTAATTCTTGTCGACGCTTTGGGTATTCGCTAATATCTAGTCGCTTCATGCTGCAGGCTCCTGAAATAATTTAAACAATCTAATGGACGGTTGGCATTGAATCTAAAGGTGTATTCGTATCATCTTGTATATCTGCTTGCGCAAGATCTGCGTTTATTTCAAGAAAAATATTCATAGCCGCTACCCGCACATACTCACAAAGCTCTGTATAGTCTCTTTCTGTTTCTGTAAAATCATCAGCCTCAGCCAGCTCTAAACGTTCAGCTTGCCTTATAGCTTCTAAGTCTTTCATTAATTCAATTATGGCTTGATTACTCGCCAAAGAGTTTTTGACAGACGTTTCAGCAAGGGTTAAACCTCTATGTATACCGGAAAAGAACCCAGCGCACCAATCACTCAATGCAGCGACCCGAGCAATTAACGAATCCTCATCATCGGGTAGTAACAAGCGAAACGAGAAGTCACCGGAATCTAGCCCATCCCCTGTTAGCTGAAGACTTGCAAATAGTAATTTTCTATCGTCTATATCCACTTCTGTATTTGTGCCCGCAGGGTAATCTTGTTGCAGTAAATCCCACCATCCACTTTCATCAAATTTAAGGCCCAAAGCGAGAAGTCCAGCTTGATATCCATGCAGTTCAGACACGCTAACACCCATACTTACGGCATCGACCACTGCCTGCATCTCATCAAAGGACGTGATATATTCTGAAACTTCATTTAAATCCACAAGATTCTCCTGCTGAGTAACATCATTTAGATTGACCGTTATAGCCTGATAGAACTATCATTCACTTTACTTACCATTATTTTTTTCAATGTCATTAATAATTGTCAATATCATTAATACAATACTGAATATATCAATGGTATTTAACCTTAAATTAGTTATTCATCGCAAGCTTCAACTCAAGAAGTAAAAATAATCTAAGCTAGCATATCAAGGTCTTCACTTAATCAACCAAAAGAGTACAAGTCATGAAATCTGAAACCACAAATATTACAGTACAATTACTCGGCAAAGAATATAAAATTTCATGTCCAAAATCTAAAGAAAGCGACTTATTAACAGCTGCTCGCCAGCTTCAAGAGCGGATGAGATCAATTAGAAACGGTGGAAGAACAATAGGAGCCGAACGAATTGCCACTATGGCCGCACTCAATATTATGGACGAGCTTTTACAATCCAGGGCTGAATTACGTGCTATGGAAGCAAAATCACAAGAACAGCTCGACCAATTGATTGGACGAGTGGATTCTGCTCTTGAATAAGCTTTAGCAATCACTTTTGAAGAACTATTGAACCTGACCATGCTCTAGTTCTTCAGGAGTTGCTTCGCGCACTTTTTCAACGTTAACGCTAAAGTTAAGCGCAACACCTGCTAGTGGATGGTTAGCATCAATAGTAACTTCGTCGCCATCAACTGCTACAACATGAATTCTTTGAGCATTACCATCAGGTGACTCAGCTTGAAATACCATGCCCGGCTCGACTGACTCTACGCCTTCGAATACAGAACGATTTACAGTTTGTACTAGCTCTTCAACTTTGTCGCCATACCCGTCTTTAGGATCAATACGAACATCTAAAGCTTCCCCTTCGCCTTTACCAACTAAAGCTGCTTCAAGCCCAGGAATAATATTGCCAGCGCCTTGTAGATAAGTTAAGGGATCTTGACCTTCAGAAGAATCAATTACTTGACCTTGGTCGTCTTTCAAAGTGTAATGCATTGCAACTACTGTATTTTCAGCAATTTCTGTTTTTTGAGACATAAATAATCCTTAGATATAAGTTATGGGAATTATCAATTGAAGTTCTAACTTGTTACAAACAAACACTAGCTATTAAGTTACCCAAAAAGAAACTGTTCTTTAATAACATGTAAGCTCCAATATCGATTTAGCACACCGAGATGCTATTAGCCGATAGGATACGCGATTCACTCTTTGGATGCAAAACGCTGAAACGGCAACTCAATATCTAATACTAAAGTCAGGTGACAAATTGTGAACGCTTAGAGCCTAATTGTGGGCTGAACTTAGTTAAGCGTGTCAAAGTACACAGTTTTATGAAAGCCCTGTTTCTTTGGCGCAAGTTTATTTGTATTAATTTCAAAGCAGTCAATGAGCAACCGATCTTTAGAGATATTTAAATGGCCAAAGCCAGCGACACTTGTAGCATATTGGCTAAAACTACCCTGCTGCACACTACGAGAATAACTTGTTGTACCAGTCAGCAACATCGGCGGTAGCTTTTCGCTTGGTTTTTGGTTCAGTTTGTCGCTAAAATCTAAAAATTCCATGTCGTGTTCGTGACCACAAATATACAGATGAATTTGAGGTAGAGCCGTTGATAAAAGGCTTTTCAAAAATAAAGTTTCACCTTCGTGGAGCCCATAGCTCTCCAGGGGGTGATGAGCGGCAATTATCCGCCAACGCGGCATTGCCTCTCGCGTTTCACGCGCCACAGAATAGGCTAGCTGCTGAGTAAGCCATTGGACTTGGTCGACGTCTGTGGCAATCGTTGAAGTATCTAAAGCAAAGCAATCAATACCAAATTCTTTATGATCGAACTCAAGCTGGTAGTAGCGACTAGGAATAACAATACCTGCTTGGGAAGCTGCTTGCAAAAAAGCCTCAGGATTTGCCGGTGCGATTTCATCGCCATACTCATGATTCCCTAAAATACCGTAGAGAGGTGCGCTTTTTATGAGAGGCTGACAAGCATGGAATATGGTTTTATGAGCAAGATTTATCTGTGATTTTGAATGATCTGTTGGGCCACGAGGATACATCCAGTCGCCCAGACCAATAACAAAAGGCGTGGATTTATTACATTTCGAATCATGCAAACTCTTGTTCATGGCTTGAATTACCTGAGACCTTTGCTCGCTCGGTGCTCCCATATCTCCAAATAATACAAATGTGGCAGTAGGCGTTTGCAATGGAAAATTACAGACTTTGCCGCCAGCAGGTAATTTATCAATTTCAGTTAAGACAAAGCTGCCATGAAAGTCCATCAACTGGCTACGACCGTTAATCATTTGGAATACAGTATTGTGTAAGCGAGCCTTGGGAAAAGGCAGTACTACAGGCATGCAATTATTAAAATCTGCACTAGCTTTGGCGTCAGATGCATGGCTTAAGTTTGCCAGCCAGGCCAATGTTGTGCGCTCAAAAAACTGAAGCGACCTGTTCCACCAACCCATGCAAAAGCCTTATGCTATTTTAAAAAAACTATACCATTTGGATTAGTAAGCTACCCACAGAATAACCAGCCCCAAATGAAGAAATTAAGCCTATATCACCAGGCTGTAGATCAGTTTGGTATTTGTGAAATGCGATAATACTGCCTGCAGATGAAGTATTGGCATACTCATCCAAAATAGTTGGCGCTTCATCATTTTCAACAACTCTACCCATCACTTTTTTGGCAATAAACTGATTCATACTTAAATTTGCCTGGTGTAGCCAGAGCCTTTTTAATTGCGCTGGGTTAATTTTTGAAGTCGCTAAATGCTGTGCGATATGGTCGCTCACCATGGGTAAAACCTCTTTAAAAACTTTTCGTCCTGCTTGCTTAAATAGTTTCCCTCTATTACCTATGGAAAGAGGATCGGTTCGATCTAAAAAACCACTATTATTCCGAATATTATTCGAATAAAGCGTTTGTAATTGGCTGGATAAAACCTTAAAACTATTTGGCTTAGAATCAGCTTGGAGCACGATAGCTGTACAAGCGTCCCCAAAGATAAAATGGCAGTCTCTATCTGTAAAATCCAAATGGCTTGAACAAATTTCTGCGTTAATAACCAAAACGTTATTATAAATACCAGACTGAATAGCAGCTAACGCGTTTTGAATACCAAAAGTAGCTGACGAACATGCCACATTCATATCATACGCCGATCCACCTGCACCAAGAGCAGCTTGAATCTCAATTGAAATAGCTGGATATGGCCGTTGAAAATTGGAACAAGCAACAATAATTTGATCAATTTGACTTGCTTTAAGACCAGCTTTATCTAATGCTTGATGAGCCGCAGCTACACCCATTTCAGCTTGGTACGAAAGCTCGGTATCTTGCCTTTCCGGTAGTAACGGATGCATAATTTTTGGGTTTAATATGCCAGACTTTTCGACAACATAACGGCTTAAAATACCAGATGCCTTTTCTATAAATGCCTCGCTTGAATACTCAAGTGCCTGTTTCGAGCCGTTTGCAATATCACTTTTATGTTGACCATTAAAGTTATCGACGTAAATATTAAATGCTGCTACTAATTCTTGATTCGAAATTTTATTTGGCGGCGTATACAATCCTGTGCCAGTAATAAATACGTTTTTCATTTATAGTCCTGTTATCATAAGTTGGTTGTAGATACTTTCTGTTCTATGAAAGTCCCCGCAGCCAGCGATGTGTTAATTGTATTCAGCTATTGGCTACGCCTTAAAGTATCTTCAAACTCATCGAGCCAGTTAGCATATTTTTTTACCGAAATTTTCACTGCTGGCTTAATTTGCTGGGCAAACACCGACAAGCGTAACTCATGCAGCAACCATACCATACGTTGTGAAAAATCGATTAATTCCAATGACCAATGCACCGGATTTTGGTTTAATTCCACCAATCGATCTTGCAGCTTTTGTATTTCTTTTGCCTGGAGATCATCGTCAGCCATTTTGCGTGGATACTTTTCGAGTCTATGCACAACACCCTGAAACAAATAATGCCATCGACTTATTGAGTCAGCAGTTAAACTTGCAAGCCATGGACCGCTCACCAGCTCTAAAAATGATTGGTTAATATCATGGCTTGGACAGGCTTTTTGACGTTTTCGATTTTCACGAAATAACTTTGCAATTACAGCTAGTCGCTCTAAGGTTTTTTCTAAAGTAGGCACAAGGCTTGATTTTTGACCTAAAAATATTGCCGCCTCTTGAGCATTTTTCGGTAATTTTTGAGTGAAAAATACTTGCTGAAAGATACCTTTCAGCAAATAAAACCAATATATACTTACTTTTTCAGCGTCACTCATTGAGCTATATTCTGCTCCAAGCGAATCAATGGTATGCACAATAACTGGTCTTAATTCTATGCTTTTCGCAAATGTTTGCTTCGTTTTTTTCACTACAGAATTAGTTTCACGATACAGCATATACTCAAGAGTTTGTTTTAATTGAATTTCAGCAGTCAAACGATCCGGCAGCCATACTTTAGATACTTGAAATTCTTGAAACTTATTCAACTGTAATGAAGATGAAAACTGTAGCGTTGAATAAAGTGAAATATTTTCTTGGCCTGTACGTGTAGCTAACATAGTCGGTAAAGCTAATATTTTATCTACCGGCTCTAGTTCCTCTACAGCTGATTTTAAGCTCGATAGTACATTTTTATTTTGGCTTGCCTTGAACTGTGACTTGAGACTTAATAAATCTACACTCGACTCAATAACTTCACCTTGGGTATCAACTACCTCAAGCTTCATAAAATGTTGCGGCTCTATCGTATCAAAAGACCAAATAATATCGCTTGATTTTTCGCCTTTTAGCTTTCTAAGAAAATCCTCTAAACACAAAGTTAGCGGTTCTGTAAAATCATAACCTGCTGCAAGAAAATCCTTAACAAAATCAGCCACAGGAATAAATTTTTTGCGCTGGTGCTTAGGTAAAGCGCGAATCAATGACTCGCATTTGGCCGCAATCATTCCAGGCACCAACCAATCCAGTCGATGAGTTGGAAATAAGAAAATATCAGCTAAAGGAATTTGTATTGTAACCCCGTCTGTCGCGGAATCTGGATCAAAAATATACTTTAATTGATAATTTTTTTTATTAAATTTAAGGGTATCAGGGTAATCTGTGGTGTCATCATGCTCTTGAAAATACCAAGAGCGATTATAGTTTAAATATTGAGGGTTTTCTTGCTTGTACTCTTGCCACCACTGGGCAAAGCTGGCTCTATCGCATATGTCTTTTGGGATTTTTTCATCAAAAAAAACACCGCACTCCACATCACTTACTGTTAAAGCTGCGCTCCGATAACGCATAGAATATTCTAGTGCTTCAGCCTCGAGCCCAACATTATGCTTTATAAATTCAAATAAATCTTGCTGCTGAGGATGATCGCCAATATTTCCACTGACTAATCCTTCTTGAATAAAAATATCTCGGCAAAGCTTAATATCGTATTGTGCATATTGAATTTGTTGTTTGGGCTGAACAATTAAGCCATAAAGTGTGGCTTGCCTATCGGCTACAACCGCACCACGCTTTTTTGACCAGTGAGGCTCTGAATACTTATATTTGAGTAAGTGGCGAACATAGGGCATTACCCAATCGACTTGTATAGCTGCTACTGTATTTGCGTAGAGTCGATTTGTTTCAATAAACTCTCCAGCAACCAACCATTGTGGCTTTTTAAGCGGCTTTTTGGCTCGAGTATTGTTGTTTGTAGATTTATCTTGCGGTTTGGTTTTCACAAACTTTATTTTCTTTGAAACGCTAGAAGACGGATGCACCACACAGACCCGATTCCGACAGCTCAAATAATGTCCATCTGGCTCCTGTCGAGCAATTTGACTGGCATATGCTGAGAGTACCGCCTGGTGCAAAGCATGATAAAAACTCTCCGTAGCTAATATGTGCCAGCCAATTAAATCAGCCTCATTGTTTTGCTCTTGCCACCACTGAGACCACTGGCTTTGAGTTGGTTTATTGGTACCAAACTCATGTACTAATCCTTTAATTTGTCGATGAACGTCGCGCCAGTCGTAATATCTCTGTACTGAAATAAATTCTTTACGACACAATTGAGCAAACTCTTTACGGGTTAATTTTTGCCGAAACCACTCAAGGCGATACCATAACACTACATAAGTTAGATAATCTGAACGATCCGCCGTAAAAGGTGCCTGCTGTTGTCTGGATTTATCACGAGCTGTAACTGGAACTTCAAATATATTGGCCGAACTCATCGCACTCGCAATAACAACCACTTCATGTGAGCATTTTTTGTTGTGAGCTTCAATTAACATTCTGGCAAGGCGCGGGTCTAAGGGCAATTTCGACATTTTAATTCCAAGTCGAGTAATTTGTCGATCTTGAACAGCACCCAACTCATCAAGCAGTTGATACCCGTCGTTAATATTTTTTTGCGCTGGTGGCTCTATAAATGAGAACTCTTCTGGAGTACCAATTTTCATTGCCAACATTTGTAGTATTACGCCAGCTAAATGGGTCCGATGAATTTCTGCATCGGCAAATTCTGGGCGGCCATCAAAGTCTTGCTCTTCATATAATCGATAACATACCCCTGGAGCAATTCGACCACATCGTCCCGATCTTTGATTCGCGTTCGCTTTAGAAATAGGCTCTATGGGTAGTAATTGAACCTTACGGCGCTGCGAATAACGACTAATACGCACCACACCAGTATCTATAACAAAGCCAATACCTGGCACTGTTAACGATGTTTCGGCAATATTTGTCGCCAAGACTATTTTGGGCTTTGCACTGGATTTGAATATTTTATTTTGATCCAAAGTGGATAAGCGACTATATAATGGCAAAACATCTAAGCGATCGTTAAAAGCTTTTTTAAGCGCTTTAGCAGTATCATTGATCTGACGCTCGCCCGGTAAAAATACAAGCGTATCTAATGGAGTAGAATTTCTATTTGAATAAATTCGGCTCGCAGCTTCGATAACCCCAGCGACCATTGGATCTTGATCATGCTCACCAAACTCACTAGCTGCTATATATTTTATATCTACAGGATATAACCGACCAGATACGTGAAATACAGGGGCCCCAACAAAATATTCAGCAAATAATTCATGATGGATAGTAGCAGAAGTAATAATAAGCCTAAAATCAGGCCGTTTTGTTAAAACCTCTTTAAGTAATCCCATGAGAAAATCAATATTAAGCGATCGTTCATGAGCTTCATCAATAATTACAGTATCGCACCCAGTTAATAGCGGATTCTGATTCAGTAGATTTAACAAAATACCATCAGTCATAAGATGTATTTTATTATTAGCATGAGTTCTATCGTCAAAACGAATCTTAAAGCCTACGGCCTCTTTAGACTCTAATTCCTGCTGCAATCGACTTGCCACACTTCTGGCAGCTAATCTGCGAGGCTGGGTGTGATAGATAGTACTTTGCTTACCCCTTCCGGCAAGCATGCAAAGCTTGGGCAGCTGAGTGGTTTTACCAGAGCCAGTTTCACCAACCAGGATTATTACTTGATTTTTTTTGATAGCTTCAACTATTTCACTTGCATGATTAGCAATTGGCAAACTTTCTGGAATTGAGAGATTAAGAGGTTCACAATGTAAGTGCTTCACTATAAGATCCCTTCAATGAAGTAATTATTATTAAATAGACATTTTTTTTAATAAACGCTTTGAGAATATTCTAAATCAAAAAGAGTAGACCTTCATCAAAGTATTGTCTTGTTTAATGGATACAAAATGATTCGAATATCTTGCAATAATCATCTATTTCAAAAAGTGTTATCATTTTTGGGGTAAATCATAAGACCTTTACAAGTTTGAAAACAAGATAATATACAATATGAGGGTGGATAAGGTAGGTACAAATTGAGCTTTAAATTGAATATACAATAGCGTTATCAAAACACGTATCATATGTATTAGCCGTTAACTGACTAATAGGTCGAATCAAGTGAAGCCATTTTTAAAAAATGGCGTCCCCTAGGGGATTCGAACCCCTGTTACCGCCGTGAAAGGGCGATGTCCTAGGCCTCTAGACGAAGGGGACAAGTTTGGTGGAGCTAAGCGGGATCGAACCGCTGACCTCAACACTGCCAGTGTTGCGCTCTCCCAGCTGAGCTATAGCCCCAAACATACTAATATTGTAAGATTAAAACATTACAAGATTAGTATTACCGCATGGATATTACATCATTTTTATAAACTTATCTAGTCATAATTAAGTGATTTTTAAGTCTTTAAATTATTTAAAACTAAACAAGTAACAAGTCAAAATCCAAACAATGGAGCAAAGTAGCACTCAAGCTGTATTCGATTACTTTTAAAAATAACTAAGAAAATTATTCATTTCAGTAGTCAATAAAAAAAGTGATCTTTAACTTACAACCTCAATTAACAACTGTATTAGCAACTGTTCCCTGAAGAAAAGCTATAATATTGAGTTTCTATAAGTATGTCAAGAATTAAACAGCTCAATTTTAAAATAAATCAAGCAAGGTTTTGGCGCTCATTAATTCTAAAACGATCAAACCAAGCTTACGGCTATCAGCAAGACACATAGCAGCATAAGGAGCTTCGTTTTGCATAACACCTGTTTTACGATCAACTTGGAGCCAACGCATAACAACCAGAGGGTCAGCACTAAGTCTTTTAAGCTCGTGATCTATTGCCAACAAATAGCTTAAGCGCTCTAATTGACCAGGAGATAAGTACATTTCATGATCAAAACTCCAAGAACCTATGATATAAAGTTGGCTTAACTGGAGTAATTCTACCCCTTCAGCATGATCTAATCGCCAATCTCTACATAAATTTCTAAAAGCCAACCATGAAGCAGGCGGGGTAAGCTTTAGATCTTCTTTAAGCTGAGCTAAATCTTCAGCATGTCGGGGAGAAACCATGTAACACTCCTATTAGGCTCATTCGAGCAGATTATTTTATTATATAGTCTTTTAAAATTAAGGTTCATAACCTCTTCTTTAAGCTTCACTCGATCCCTATAACTACTGAAATCATTCTACTTAAGCTATGCCAAATGATACTAGCAAATCAATATATTTGTTGCGATCAAGTTCACACAATTAAAAATTTTTAGCTAAATTATCCGACAACATGGCGCTCATAGCCATAATTGTGAGCTGCGGGTTTACCCCTAAGCTCGTGGGAAATACCGAAGCATCGGCAACACTCAAACCCTTAATTTGGTTAAATATACCGTTAAGATCCACAACTCCAGCTTGGCTATCGTTATAATTATAACCACTCATTGGACAGCCGCCCATAACATGAGCACTGCCTAAAGATAACCTTGCTGGGTCATAAGAGGCATTATTTAAAAAGGCATCCAGCTCTTGGATTGATGCAAACCATTGATTTGCTTGCAAATGACTCGGCCGAACCCTTTGGGCCCCAGCTGCAAATTGACATTGAGCCATAGAGCGAATGGCAAACTTAAAAGTATTTGACGCAAGTGCAGACACAGGATAGTACAATTTTATGCTACGCGAGCCATTTACCTGAACAATTCCACCTTGAGACTCAGTTTCAAAGCCATCGCGCAATAATGAGATCATTGCATGAGTATGGGACAAAAGCTGCATATCCTCAAACTGATGGTTACCGTGGCGACCAAGCAATCCTGAGGCAAACCCGGCCTGCAGAGGCACTGCTTCCATTTTAAACCCACAACGAGCAGCTGAAATATCTGGCCATAAAAATTCATCTGAGTAGATTGATTGAGGAGCACCTGATGAGCCATTTATAGGAAAATCAAATTGAGCTAAGCACACAGCTCCTGGATGCAAAAAAGTTCTACGGCCAATATTTGGATTAAGTTTATCTAATTGTGAGCGCATTAAAATAGCCGGCGTATTAATGGCACCACCTGCCAAGACTACATGTCGCGCCTTTAATGGTAACTCGCTCTTTTTACCAAAGCTTGCAATTTCACAATAGACTCCAGAAACTTGACCTTTATCATAGATTAAGCGTTTCACTTGAGTATTAAAATAAAGATGAGCTCCATGCTTCAATGCTTGGGGTATGAATGTTACTAATGGACTTTGTTTTGCATTCGTTGGGCAACCCAAACCACAATAACCAAGGTCCCAACATTCTTTCACATTTCTTTGGATAACACCTGAAGACCAACCTAGTTGCTGGGTACCCTTTTGTAAAATTTCGTTATTGTTATTGGGCGCGTTAAGCCAAGGTTTTACATTCAAGTACTTTTCAAGTTCCACATAATATGGCTCAAGCTGACTCGATAAATCATTAATATGATATTTTTCAGCCCAAAACTGAGCGGTAGTTTGAGGCAGTCGAAAGCAAGAAGTCCAGTTCACCGTAGCAGACCCACCTACACAAGCGCCCTGCAAAATATGAATACCAGAGTCGGCAGTGGCTCGAAACATACCATCTTGATACAGGTGCTGATAGATAGATTCAGACCCAGTAAAATCCGACGCTGTCATCAAAGGTCCGGCTTCAACAATTGCAACAGCCAAACCAGCTTGAGCTAATCTTTCGGCTGCCACCGCACCACCTGGGCCACTGCCAACTATGACAATGTCGTATTGTATATTGTTCATGTTTTGAGTAGCTGAATAACTCATATTTTGGCCATCAAATAGAAGCCCATCAGACTCCCAAGCTGGTCTATCGCTCCAAGGATCACTTATCATATTGACTTCTTCTTGTTTAAAAACAAGGTATAGGCATCTGGTAGGCCTATGTAATTTTCAGGCCAATTCTTTTTAAGGGTGTAATAATGAATATTAGTCATGCCAATTAGCAGTTTGTAGGCTGCTCGTAACTCCTTCAAACGATGATGTCGAAGTTGATCAAGAAATTGAGAGGTTTTGTGTTTATTAAGCTCTACAAAATTAGACTTATCCAAACCAAGAAAAAATTGAATGAATTGTGAGCTTAATATTCGTAACAGTAAATGAACATCAGATTGCATTCCTTCATCGAGCTTTATCATATGCTGATCTAAAGATTGTACAATCGGGCGATTATTTGCATCGCCAGAATCAGTATATTTAAAATCCCAAACTATACCGGGAATAAGCCATTGAATTAACTGCAGTTCGTTATCATTAAAAAAAACAAATCCTGATTGCGGGGTCACATCACCCCCTTGCTCCCATGCAAATATTGTCACACCAAAAAGAGCTGTCATACCCGCTAAAGATAATCCAGCTCTTTTTAAAAAGTTTCTGCGTCCACTGGTAGATAGCATATCTCTAGGCTTCACATCACACATCCTTGTGTTTAACAGCTAAAAATTATTAGCTATTTCAATAGATTTTAATATAACTCTACTTTTTGGAATTCACAAATAGATACATTTACATCAAAATACAAAACTATTTAACTATCAATTCTGCTATCATTATAATGATATCAGTTCGAATTAGGAGCTTGTTGAATTAAGGTGATGCAGTGATAATGACTTACCCGCGATTAGAAAAAATTATACATCGTACTTTTGCAGAGCTTACACTGCTCAAAAAAAAGACTTATAAGAAAAAATTTCAGCAAAACTTATCAGTTTTACTATTTTCAATGCTTTTACTGCTTTTGCTCTTCACTGCACATAATATTTTATACCCATCCGAATCCAACAAATTAGTCAATTCAACAGACCAAACTCCCCATGAAGCACTTACTATATTAAGAAGTGATGAAGTTGAAGAACCTGTACATCACATTAATTCTCGCAACAATAGCGCTCAAAACAATAGCTCTAATTTTTCTGCTGCCTCTCAACTTAAACAACCTACAGTTAACAATCAATCGGCTAATTCAGGTGGTGCCAATGCTAATATTTCTAGCACTTTGCAAAGTAAAATAGAAAATTATATTGATGAAGACATTGGCGACATGTCCGCTGAAGACTTATTTTATACTGTGGAAGAGCTCTACGGCTTAGAGGAAGTTAACATTGATGACTTGGTTGAATTTGCATCTAATATACCGAACACAAGTATTTCTACCAACGCATACGGCTTAATCTTAGATTCTTTAGATGATGATGACCCAAGATTTACTAATGCTTACAATAATATGCAAAACATGATTAGCTCAAGCGACCCAGAAACAAGAAAAACTGCATTGTCATATTATTTAGATTATGGCAAAGATGTTTCTGAAGGCCAAATTAAATCTTTCTACGCACAAGAAACCAGCCCTGAGATACGAGCTGATTTAATATCAAAAATGGCATGGAATGTAGATTCAGTTAACCTTAAGTTTTTAGAACAGGAGGCTGCCAATCCTAATAACTCAAAGTCTGTTCGTGAAGCAGCAGAACAAGCTGTTTTTGAAGCCATGGACTCTCGTGGCGGTTATATTGAAGAGACTTATTATAACAAATATTAAATGCTGCTCGTGTAATTAACCTCAAGGTCTAGACATTACAGCTTATCAACACCTTTATTCACATACGCGCCTTTATACACATACGCACTATTATCACATATGGTTATCACATAAGCATATTATCACGCATCCTTCACTCACTAAACCTTCTACAGTAAACTATGTTAACTTAACACTAAGTTTGGTATACTTACCGCCTTTAATACAAGTCAGCTGCAATACAGGCAAGATTATGACAAATCCGAACGAAACCACTATATCCGAAGTTCCTCCAATCACCGATAAGCTAGTATTGCAGCGCGTTGCAGTCAACGTTAATGAAAGCGGAATATCGCAAGCTGCTCGAGAAGTAGTTCAAATTTTACAAAAAGCTGGCCACGAAGCTTATCTAGTTGGTGGATGCATCAGAGACCTATTAATAGATATTCTTCCAAAAGACTTTGATGTGGCAACATCTGCTGAACCAGAAGTAGTTAAAGAGTTGTTTCGTAGATGTCGGCTCATAGGTCGTCGTTTCAGGCTTGCCCATGTATTTATAAAGGGTGAATTAATAGAAGTTGCTACATTTCGTAAAAACTCAATTCAAGCACCAAATATGGAACACGAGCCAAAAAATAAACCTACTCTAGATAAACCCACTTTTGAAAGCTCTTCCCCGGAAAATTCTAAAAGTGATCAAATATCACCCAAGGAAACTATAGCCGATAAAACTATAGCCGATAAAATAGAAAGCAAAGTTCACACCTCTTCAATGGGTATATTAATTAACGATAACGTTTTTGGTAACTTAGAAGAAGATATTATTCGTCGTGACTTTACTATCAATGCACTTTATTTTGACCCCAGCAAAGGTGAAGTCATTGATGGAGTTAACGCTCTAAATGACTTAAAAAATAAACAAATCAATATGATTGGCGATCCAGAATCACGCTTCAGAGAAGATCCGGTTCGAATTTTAAGAGCTTTAAGGTTTGCTGCAAAGCTTAATTTTGAAATTGCACCTGATACAAAAGCTGCAATCCCAAAACTTGCGCCATTACTTAAAGAAATTCCTACAGCTAGACTTTTTGAAGAATTTCAAAAACTATTTATTTGTGGTCACTCTCAAAGAAGCTTTGAGCAGTTACTTAAATGGGATATTTTAAAATATTTGCTCCCGCAAACAAATGAATATCTTGATCAACCACAATTTGTAAAAATGATAGAACTAGCCCTAGAAAATACCTCTAGAAGAATTATGGAGGGGAAAACAGTAACACCTTCTTTCTTGCTGGCCATATTTCTTTGGGCACCAGTAAGAGCCTGGCAAATGTACTGGATCGATAAAGGTATGCCAAGAATGCTTGCACTCCATCGCAGCGTACAGCAAGTCACCTTTATTCAAGCAAAAAGTACCGCACTTCCTCGACGCTTCACTACACCTATGCAGGATATCTTTGAACTGCAAGAAAGATTATGCCGAGCTACTCGTAAAAATTCATTAAAGACACTTGCCCATAGACGCTTTAGAGCAGCATTCGATTTCTTGGTGATTCGTGAAAATGCTCAAGATCTCGAAAAAGGCGTAGGTCAATGGTGGCTTCAATTTCAAACCTGTAACGAAGAAGCACGGCAAGATATGATATCTTGTCTTAGAACAGGCCAGGCTAGACGACGTAAATGATAGCACCTCAATTTTGTTGCCTAAGCTTGGGTGCAAACCTTGGGAATGCCGTAAAAACCATTTACCAAGCAATTGATATGTTGCAAAAGACATTAAATATTACAAATATAAAAGCGAGCTCACTCTACATAACTCCGCCTCTTGGTCCACCACAGCCTAAGTATATTAATGCTGTTGTGACTGGGTTTATAAACATCCCAGCCAAGCAATTACTCGATGAGATTCATTCGATTGAAAAATATTTTGGTAGAAACCGCTCCCAGGAAGTACGTTGGGGACCAAGGCCGCTTGACATTGATATTGTTATTTACAATAACCATAATCAAAAAAATACTTTATTAGAAATACCGCACCCGGGACTGTTAGAAAGAGAGTTTATCCTAATCCCATTACAAGAAATTGAGCCAAATTTAATTTTGCCAAATGGGCTATCAATCAATAAGCATATTAAAACTATTTTTCGAAATACTTCACTTCCAAAAATTTCTTCTTAATTGCAGTCAAGCTTACAGCCACAAGGATTTGCAACGCTATGAATAAAATCACTATACAAACACTTGAAAAGCATAAAAATGCTAATTCAAAGTTTGCCTGCATTACAGCTTATGACTCGACAACTGCCTGGGCGGCAGAATCTGCTGAAATCGACCTTATATTAGTCGGTGATACTCTTGGTATGGTTATACAAGGTAAAATTGATACCTTAGATGTATCAATAGAGGACATGGAATATCATATACGCGCTGTATCTCGAGGATGTAATAAGCCTATGATTATGGCAGACATGCCTTTTATGGCCGCGCGAACTCTCGATCATGCTCTCGATGGCGCTATGAGACTAATGCAAGCAGGTGCGCATATTATTAAGTTTGAAGGTGGTAAGTGGCTCAGTCCAATTATTATCGAATTGAGAAAACAAGGTGTTCCAGTATGCGCACATATGGGGCTTACCCCACAACATATTAATTCTTTTGGTGGGTTTAAAGTACAAGCAACTAGAGAAGAGGAAGCGCAGCTTCTAATCGATGAAGCTAAAGCATTAGAGCTTGCAGGTGCATCGGTAATTTTATTAGAGTGCATCCCTCGGTCAGTAACTCAAACGCTAGTCAGAAGCTTAAACATTCCTACAATTGGCATAGGTGCAGGCAGCGCTCCAGATGGACAAATTTTGGTATTTCAAGATTTAATGGGTTTGTACCCAAACAAACCCGCACGCTTTGCAAAAAACTACTTAGAACTTTCAGAGCCACCTTCAATAGTTGGTGCATTAAAGTTGTTTAAAGAAGAAGTTGAAATGCACCAATACCCTGAAGAGAAGCATTCATTTAAAGGCGTAGCACTATGATTGCCACAAAAAAAACAGTAATTTTAAAAACAGTGGCTGAGGTGGCAAGCTGGAGAGCTGATAAGGTTTCAAAGTCTGAGGATTTAGTTTTTACCCCTACCATGGGTAATCTTCATCAAGGTCATATTGATTTAATAAATTATAAATCAAAACCAAATTGCAAACGAATTGTGAGTATTTATATTAACCCGACCCAGTTTTCAGCGAATGAAGACTTCGGTGATTATCCCAGAAGCATTAACTCTGACCTTGAAAAACTGTACGATAACGCAATTGACGCCGTATATCTACCAACACAAGCAGAGCTTTATCCAAATGGCTTGGATAAATTTACGTGCGTTAATGTAGCTTCTTTAGACAACCAACTTTGTTCCATCACTCGACCACACTTTTTTAAAGGAGTTGCGACTATAGTTTTAAAATTGCTTAATATAATCAAGCCGACCCATCTAATTATGGGCCAGAAAGATTATCAGCAATTTAAAATTATTGAGCGCATGCTAGAAGAATTTTATGTACCAACAAGAATTAAAATGATAAAAACAAGCCGTGAAAAAGACGGGTTAGCATTAAGTTCACGTAATCATTATCTGACAGAAGCAGAGCGGACTACAGCACCAAAATTACATAAATTCTTGCAAGAAATCAAACAAGAAATTATTTCGAAAAAAGATAAGCAAGCTATACCACCACAACTTATTCAAAGCTTATGTGATCATGCAGCAATGGCATTAAGTGAATATGGATTCAAAGTTGAGTATTTAGATATACGCGACTCAAAGTCTCTCGAAAAGATAAACAATAATTTGGTAGGCCATGAAAACTTAGTTATTTTGATTGCAGCTTATTTAGGTACAACTAGGCTAATCGATAATATTTTAATGAGTAACTAAGATTTGTTAAACACATAAAAACTAATTACTTGTAATATATAAAGTTTAATACACAAAAAGGAGATTTATATCTCCTTTTTGTGTATTAAACTTTGTCAAAGTCTATCAAGCTTCTGATTTAGCCTCAGAAGCTTCAAGAACTTCTTTAGACTCTTCAGATAAACCAACTTCAAAATTTTCAATTGGTCGATCAACGAGTTCGACATACGCTAAAGGAGCAGCATCGCCAACGCGCTGATTAGCTTTTAGAACACGAGTATATCCACCTGGCCGTTGAGCATAGCGCGGAGCAAGCTCATCGAAAAGAATACCTACAACAGCTTTAGATCTTGTTCTATTAAACACAAGCCTACGGTTAGCAACAGTATCACCTTTTTTAGCGATAGTAATTAAAGGTTCAGCAATACGACGAAGCTCTTTTGCTTTAACTTCAGTTGTCTTAATTAATTGATGCGTAAATAAAGAATTAGCCATATTACGGAACATAGCAATACGATGCGCACTCGTACGGCCTAATTTTTTATTTGATTGTCTATGTCTCATTTGAATTCCTCAAAACCACTAAGGTGAAAACCTTAAAGTACTATCTTGCTCTAGAGTAGCGCTCATCATGCCTTAAAGCAGAAGGAGGCCAATTCTCTAAACGTATTCCAAGTGCCAAGCCTCTTTGGGCTAAGACTTCCTTAATTTCGGTGAGAGATTTCTTACCAAGGTTAGGCGTTTTTAATAACTCAACTTCAGTTTTTTGAACTAAATCACCAATATAATATATATTTTCTGCCTTTAGACAGTTTGCACTACGAACTGTTAATTCTAAATCATCTACGGGACGCAGTAAAATAGGATCAAAAGTATCCTCTACTTCATCAACGCCAGGAGAGACTTCTTGCTCGAGATCAACGAATACAGTAAGTTGCTGTTGCAATATGCCTGCAGCGCGCTTAATAGCTTCTTCTGGATCAATTGTTCCATTAGTTTCCATATCGATAATAAGTTTATCTAGATCAGTACGCTTTTCTACACGGGCACTTTCAACATTGTAATTAACTCTTAAAACAGGAGAAAAAGAAGCATCTAACTTCAATTTACCCATAATATTACCTTCCCCTTCAGATTGCTCTGCAGGAACGTAACCACGGCCTAACTTGAAATGAACTCTTAAATGTAAGCGAGCACCTTCGCTAAGTGTTGCTAATTTATGTTCGGGATTAACGATATCAACGCCTGCTATCTCCCCAAAATCGCTTGCAAAAACATCCGCTGGACCAGTTTTATCAAGTTCGAGTATTACATCGTCTTTTTCTGTTAGACGAGCAGCAACGCCTTTAACATTAAGAAGAATATCTAATATATCCTCATGGACACCCTCTATTGAGGAGTACTCATGCCTTACACCAGCTATCTCACAGGCTACAGGAGCAGCCCCTGGCATGCTGGATAAAAGAATCCTCCTTAGAGCATTTCCAAGAGTGTGTCCGAAACCTCTTTCTAAGGGTTCTAAAGTTACTTTAGATCTATAGCGGCTAATTTGCTGCAGCCCTATGGACTGAGGAATTAGGAATTCACCGGTTCTTTGCATATTAACCCCGTTTATTTAGAATAAAGCTCTACGATGAGGTTCTCATTTACGTCTGAAGGTAAATCTGAACGCTCAGGAATTGATTTAAATGTACCAATTTTCTTGGCAACGTCAACTTCAACCCAATCAACAAAACCACGTTGTTGAGCTAAATCGAGTGCATTTTTAACTCTTAATTGCTCTTTAGACTTTTGACGTACTTCGATAGAGTCACCAGGCTTTACTTGATAAGAAGCAATATTGACAACTATTCCATTTACTGTGATAGATTTATGGCTTACAAGTTGGCGAGCTTCAGATCTAGTAGCACCAAAACCTAAGCGATATACCACATTATCAAGACGACACTCTAAAAGTTGTAAAATAATTTCGCCTGTTGCACCTTTACGACGTGCAGCTACTTTATAGTAGTTTCTGAACTGTTTTTCAAGCACACCAAAACTTCTTTTAATTTTTTGCTTCTCACGAAGCTGTAAACCATAATCAGATAAGCGACCTCTTTTGGTACCATGCATACCTGGTGCTGAGGCTCTACATTTAGTTTCATGGGCTTTAACACCACTTTTAAAACCAAGGTCTTGGCCTTCTCGTCTTGATAACTTACATTTTGGGCCGGTATATCTAGCCATTTTTTAACTCCAATTAAACTCTTCGTTTTTTAGGTGGTCGACAGCCATTATGAGGTATAGGTGTAACATCAACAATGCTGTTAATACGTAAACCAACTGAATGGAGAGCTCTAACGGCAGACTCACGTCCAGGTCCAGGACCTTTAACCATAACTTCAACACTTTTAAGACCATAACTGTCAACAGCTACTTGTGCTGCTCTTTCTGAAGCCACCTGAGCAGCAAAAGGGGTGCTTTTACGTGAACCACGAAACCCTGATCCACCTGCTGTGGCCCAACTTAAAGTATTACCTTGCTTATCGCTCAAAGTAACTAAGGTATTGTTGAATGAGGCATGTATATGAGCTACACCCTCTACAACTGAACGTTTAGCCTTTTTTTTCTGCTGTTTAGCGCCTGCTTTTGCCATAACTTAACTCTTTAAAAATGTTTAACTTAAATTTTACTTACGAATAGGCTTTGCAGGGCCTTTACGAGTTCGGGCGTTAGTCTTAGTTCTTTGGCCACGAAGAGGGAGACCTTTACGGTGCCTAATGCCTCGATAACAGCCTAGATCCATTAAACGTTTGATGTTCATAGACACCTCACGTCTCAAATCGCCTTCAACTTGATAACGCGCGACCTCAGTACGAACTGTGTCTAAAACATCTTCAGTTAAGTCTTTAACTTTGGTTACTTCTGGAAGATCAAGCGCAAGACAGATCTTCTTGGCTGATGGACGGCCAATACCAAAAACATAGGTTAATGATATTACTAAGTGTTTATTATCCGGAATATTTACGCCAGCTATACGTGCCATTTACAATCTCCAATGTACGTCTAAATCTTAACCTTGTCTTTGTTTATGCTTAGGTTCAGCATTGCAAATAACTCGGACAGAACCATTTCTTCGTATAATTTTACAATTTCGACAAATCTTTTTAACAGATGCCTGAACTTTCATTACAAATTCCTCAAAACTCACTAATAATTAAATATGCTGCCTGTAGAAATTATCTCACAGCGCGAATTACCAATCTTTGAACTAAATCAACTCAAAAAACGTGTATCCTACACAACTTTAATAAACTATACAAACCAAATTAGATCTTGTTTGGTGAGGAAAGCTTACCAGAAGATTTATTTTTCTTCTTCAATAAAGGCTCGTATTGTTTTTGTTGAATATATTCGAAAATTTGTGCAACCAAATCCATTACAACTACAACAACGATTAGCAACGAAGTACCACCTAAATAGAAATCAACTTTTAACCAACTTTGTAAGAACATGGGCATTAAACATACTGCAGTAATATATGCCGAACCTACTACGGTCAACCGACTTAAAACCTTATCGATATAATTTGCAGACTGTTCGCCGGGGCGCACTCCAGGTAAATATGCGCCGCTTTTTTTCAAATTATCTGCTAACTCACGAGCATTAAAAACAAGTGCAGTATAGAAGAAGCAGAAAAAAACAATACCTACTGAAAAAAGTACCAAATATAAAGGCTCACCAGGAGCCAATGACCTACCCAATGTTTGTAGCCATTCCCAACCTTTTGCACCACCAACCCACTGACTAATACTGGCTGGAAATAATAAAATACTGGTAGCAAATATTGGTGGAATAACGCCAGCCATATTTACCTTAAGGGGTAAATGACTTGACATAGGCCTTTGTAAACCGCCTTTACCAGCAACTCGCTGATTAGCGTAATTTACTTTGAGCTTTCGCTGACCTTTCTCCATAAAAACAACAAACCAAATTACGCCTACAGATATTGCAATTAATAGAAGTAGTGAAACTACGTGCATATCACCTTCGCGAGTTTTTTCAAATACTTGCGCAACTGCTCCAGGAAGTCCTGCAACAATACCTGCAAATATTATTAATGATATGCCGTTGCCAATTCCTCTTTCTGTAATTTGTTCGCCAAGCCACATCAAGAACATTGTACCAGAAACCAGCGATACAACGGCGGTCAACAGGAAGAATGGACCATCAACTAATGCTATACCTTGACTTTGAAGGCCAACCGCCATACCAAGAGATTGGATAATCGCTAAAACCAAAGTTCCATAACGAGTATATTGTGTAATTTTTCTGCGACCAGACTCGCCATCTTTCTTCAACTGCATCAATGCTGGATGAACAGCTGTTAATAGCTGAATTATAATTGAAGCCGAAATATATGGCATAATACCTAATGCGAGAACCGACATACGCTCAAGAGCACCACCGGAAAATACATTAAATAGACCAATAATAGTACCATCGTTTTGTGTGAAAAGTCTTTCTAAAGCAGCTGGATTGACTCCAGGTACAGGCACATGAGCACCTATACGGTACACAATCATGGCAAGTAAGACAAACCTAAGTCGAGACCACAGCTCTCCCAGTTTATTGGACATTGCAGGAGGTAGGTTAGATTTGTTTTTGCTCATAGTCGTTATAAATTTCCCTGTCGTTAAACTTTTTCAAATAGGTTTACTGGGCTTCAACAGAATGGCATTTACCGCCAGCTGAAATAACAGCCTCTTTTGCACCTTTAGAAAGTAGTAGTGTAGCTGCTTCTTTCACTGAGAAAGATTTTATAACTTCACCAGATAAAAATATTTTTACACTTTTAGTATTTTTTCGGATAATGCCTGCAGACTGTAAAGAAGATATAGTAATTTCTTCTCCAGATACTGTATTAAGATCACAAGTTCGAATTTTTTCATGGGACAGGCTTTTTCTAGAAGTAAAACCAAATTTAGGTAAACGTCTTTGAAGAGGCATTTGGCCGCCCTCAAAGCCAGGTTTAATGCTGCCACCAGATCTTGCTTTTTGGCCTTTATGTCCTGAACCGCAAGTCTTACCGAGACCTGAACCGATTCCTCTGCCTACACGTTTTCTGGATTTTTTACTTCCAATTGCTGGAGCTAGTTGATTGAGCTTCATAACCCACACCTTTTATAAATCACAAGTTTATATACTATAAACTAAATTGTTTCTGCTACTTCAAGCAAGTAATCTACTTTCTTGATCATTCCACGGTTAGAAGGAGTATCAATTACGCTGACTACATGACCAATTTTTCTAAGCCCTAAACCCTTAACACAATCTTTATGAGATTTAAGTTTACCGTTCACGCTTTTCACTAATTTGACAGATATTGTATTTGACATACCTATACTACCCCGTTATTTCTTCGATAGTTTTGCCGCGCTTTGCTGCAACTTCTTCGTGGGTGGTCATATTCTTTAGACCCTCGAAGGTTGCTCTTACGACGTTTACTGGGTTAGTACTTCCATAACATTTAGCAAGTACGATCTGTACACCTGTAACTTCAAGAACAGCTCTCATAGCACCACCAGCGATAATACCTGTACCTTCAGATGCAGGCTGCATATAAATCTTAGATGCGCCGTGACGAGCTTTTATAGGATGAACTAAAGTTGTCCCATTTAAAGGAACAAATATCATATTTTTCTTAGCACTATCTAAAGCTTTTTGAATCGCCAAAGGCACTTCTCGAGCTTTGCCTCTGCCAAATCCTACTTTGCCATTTCCATCGCCAACTACAGTTAATGCAGTAAAACCAAAAATTCTACCACCTTTAACTACTTTGGCAACACGGTTAACTTGCACTAATTTTTCTTGCAAACCATCAGATGATTTGTCGTCTTTTCTATCTTCTCTAGCCATTATATTTTGCCTTAAAAATCTAGTCCTGCTTCTCTTGCACTATTTGCAAGTGCTTTAATTCGACCGTGGAATCTAAAACCAGAACGATCAAAAGCTACACGTTCAACACCTTTAGCTAATGCACGCTCGCCAATAATTCGGCCTATAATAGCTGCTGCAGAAGCATTACCAGTTTTAGAATCTGTTAATTCAGTTTGCAAAGATTTTTCTACTGTTGAAGCAGAAGAAATGACATCGCCACTGTGGTTAATAATTTGCGCATAGATATGCTTAGGTGTTCTATGAACACAAAGGCGGTTAATGCCCAAACTACTTATTTTAGCTCTAGTTTTGCGAGCTCTACGCGCTCGCGCAATAAATTTTTCTTGCATTAGGGTAGATTCCTTTTACTTCTTCTTAGCTTCTTTACGTCTAACGGATTCATCAGCATATCTAACACCTTTACCTTTATAGGGCTCTGGTGGACGATATGCTCTTATATTAGCAGCTACTTCACCAAGCAATTCTTTGTTAGCACTTTTGAGTACAATCTCAGTTTGGCTTGGTACTTCTGCAGAAACACCTTCTGGCAAAACATGATCAACAGGATGAGAAAAACCTAAAACAAGATTTAAAATTTTACCTTTAAGAGATGCTTTATAGCCAACTCCAACGAGTTGAAGCTTTTTTTCAAAACCAGCACTAACACCATGTATCATGTTAGCGAGAATTGCACGAGCAGTACCAGCCTGGGCCCAGCCTAACTTAGAATTTTCAGTAGGGTGTACTGTGATTACGCCCTCATCAATATTAATTTTTACAAGGTGATGAAACTTGAAAGTTAAAGATCCATTTTTACCTTTAACATTCACAATTAAATTATCTACCGATACATCGACACCTTGTACAATAGTAATCGGCTTTTTGGCAACTCGAGACATAAATTATCAACCTATTCTTTTTCTGAACAAAAGAAACTAATTAATCAACAATACACAGTAATTCGCCGCCTAAATTTTGCGATCTAGCATTTTGCGCTGACATAACGCCACGACAAGTTGAAATGATCGCAACACCAAGGCCAGCTTTAACAACTGGTAGTTGTGAAGCGTTTTTATAAATCCTTAAACCTGGACGACTGATTCTTTTTAACGTCTCAATCACCGGCTTATCGCTATAATATTTAAGGCCAACTGATAATACTGGTTTAACATCATCAGTAACACTAATTTCTCCAATATAGCCTTCATCTTGTAAGACTTTAAGAATGGATAGTTTATGTTTAGAACTTGGCATTGAAACAGTTTTTTTGGAAACTGCTTGTGCATTTTTAATTCTAACTAACATGTCAGAAATTGGGTCTTGTAAGCTCATAAAGCTTCTCCGCAAAAATTTAAATCAAGAAGTAGTTACCAACTGGACTTCACGAGACCAGGGATATCCCCATTCATTGCATATTCACGTAATTTGTTTCTACTTAAACCAAATTTACGGTAGTAGCCATGTGGACGGCCAGTTAAAGCACATCTATTACGCAATCGTGATGCAGATGAATCCCTAGGAAGTTTCTGTAAGGCCATCTGTGCAGCCCATTTTTCTTCTGGAGTTGCTGTCGTACTTTTAAGTATTTCACGAAGCTCCTGTCTTTTGGACCAATATTTTTGGACTAACGCAGCTCTCTTTTTTTCTCGTTCAATAAGTGATTTACTGGCCATATTTTTACCCGTCTATTTGCGAAGTGGAAAGTTAAATGCTTCAAGTAACGCAAGAGCATGAGAATCAGATTTTGCGTTTGTTGTAAGCGTAATATCTAAGCCACGTATTTTGTCAATTTGGTCATATTCAATTTCTGGGAACACAATTTGTTCTTTGAGACCCATACTGTAGTTACCACGACCATCAAATGCTTTTGGATTTAAGCCTCGAAAATCTCTTACTCGAGGTATAGCAACACTAATTAAGCGGTCGAGAAATTCGTACATATTTTTGTTACGTAAAGTGACTTTACATCCAATTGGCCAACCGGCACGAATTTTAAAGCCAGCTACTGATCGTCTTGCTTTAGTAACTACAGGCTTTTGCCCTGTCACTGCTGATAAAACAGCAACAGCACCTTCAATAGATTTTTTATCAAGCGCAGCTTCGCCGACACCCATATTAAGAGTTATCTTTTGAATACGAGGAACTTGCATCACACTGTCACAACCTAAAGATTCTTTTAGTTTTGGAACAATTTCATTATCATAATATTTTTTTAAATCAGTCATTATAAGTACCCCTAAACACCTGAGACCAAAGATCCGTCTGACCGAAATTTTCGTACTTTTCTGCCATTTTCATCTAAATGTATAAACACTTTATCTGCTTTATTTGTTTCAGGGTTTAAAAGAGAAACATTTGAAACATGTACTGAGCTTTCGATTTCAATTATTCCACCAGAAACACCTTTTTGAGGGTTTGGTTTTTGATGTTTTTTTACAAGATTAACGCCACCAATTAAACAACGATCATTTGAAACAAATTTTAAAACTTGACCAACGGCGCCTTTACTTTTACCAACTGTAACGATAACTTTATCGTTTTTCCTTAATTTACGCATAAATACCTCATAACACTTCTGGAGCCAATGAAATTATTTTCATGAATTGCTCGCCTCTAAGCTCTCTAGTCACTGGCCCAAAAATGCGAGTACCAATTGGTTGCTTTTGAGCATTCAATAATACAACAGCACTGTCATCAAAACGAATAACTGAGCCGTCAGATCTTTTAACGCCTTTTTTACTACGAACAACTACTGCGAAAACGACATCGCCTTTTTTTACTTTTCCACGAGGGCTAGCTTCTTTAACTGAAACGCGAACAACATCGCCTATTCCTGCGTAGCGTCGCTTGGAACCACCTAAAACTTTAATACACTCTACGCGTCTAGCGCCACTATTGTCCGCAACATCTAGCTCGGATTGCATTTGAATCATTTGTTGAACCTCCGTAGGTTATCTGCCTATGAACATCGGCAAAATAATGCTGAATAAATCTTATTTTTTAACCGATTCAACAACGCTTAATAATTCCCAGCTTTTATCTTTTGAAATTGGCCGTGTTTCACGTATAGAAACGGTATCGCCTTCATTACAAACATTATTTTCGTCATGAATTTTTAACTTAGTACTTTTAGTTAAGTACTTACCATATAAAGGATGCTTAACTCGACGTTGAACAAGTACGACTGCTGTTTTATTCATTTTAGAACTAACAACTTGTCCTGTTACAGACCTAATAATGCTTGTCTCTTCTTTAACTTGCTCATTCATAATGCCGAACCTCGCTTTTGGCCGATCAAAGTTTTTAAACGTGCTATTTTACGCTTATTTAATCTAACTTGATGGGTTTCTTTTAGCTGACCACTTGATAACTTAAGCCTAAGTTCAAAGTTTTCTTTACAAGCATTCTCTAACGCTAAATTAAGATCTGAATTCTCAAGATCAATAAACTCTGATAGATTTTTGTTTTTGGAACTCATTTACATTACCGCCCTTTTTACTATTGCAGTTTTAAATGGAAGTTTTGAAGCAGCAAGCTCAAAAGCTTGCGTAGCTATTTCGTCAGAAACGCCTTCCATTTCATATAGTATTTTGCCTGGCTTAATTTGAGCTACCCAATATTCTACGGCGCCTTTACCCTTACCCATACGAACTTCTAAAGGTTTCTTCGAAATAGGCTTATCAGGAAAAACTCTAATCCAAATTTTACCGCCTCTTTTCACGTGCCTAGTCATTGCACGACGCGCAGCTTCAATTTGACGAGCAGTCATTCTGCCTCGTTCAATGGCCTTTAAACCAATACCTCCAAAAGAGATGGCACTACCTCGTTGAGCTAGACCTCTATTTCTTCCTTTGAATTGCTTTCTAAATTTTGTACGCTTTGGCTGCAGCATTATCAAACCCTACCTTAAATACGAAGACTTAAGTCTTTAATTATGCACTCGCACGATCATTACCAGATTGCGAGCTTACTTTTGTAGGAGCTTCTAACTTTTCAAGAAGCTCTCCCTTAAATATCCAAACCTTTATACCAATCGTGCCGTATGTTGTTTCAGCCCTGGCTACACCATAATCTACATCCGCACGTAATGTGTGTAGGGGAACTCTTCCTTCACGATACCATTCTGTACGTGCGATCTCGGCTCCACCAAGACGGCCTGAAACTTCGACTTTTATTCCTTTAGCGCCAGACTTCATCGCACTTTGGACGGCCCTTTTCATTGCTCGCCTAAACATAACTCTTTTCTCAAGTTGAGAAGCAATAGACTCTGCAACTAACTTACCTTCTAACTCAGGCTTACGAACTTCTTCAATACTGATGTGTACTGGCACACCCATTCTTTTAGCCATTTCTTCGCGAAGCATTTCAACATCTTCGCCTTTTCTACCAATAGCGATACCTGGTCTAGCACATCTAATAACAATGTGAGCATTTTCGGCTGGTCGCTGTATAAGAACCTGACTAACTGCAGCTTGCTTTAGCTTTTTCATCAGATATTCTCTTGCTTGTATATCAGCAAGAAGTAAATGACGATAATTTTTTGGCGTAGCATACCACGTAGATGAATGATTTTTTGTAATCCTTAACCTGATACCAGTAGGATGAACTTTCTGACCCATTGATGCGCTCCAAAAATTAAATAGACACTTGAACAGTAAGGTGAGATGTTCGCTTGACGATGCGATCAGCTCTACCTTTGGCTCTTGGTTTGAGACGTTTGAGCCTCATTCCTTCATCAACAAAAACAGTTTTAACCTTAAGTTCATCAATATCGAAATATTCATCGAATTGATCCATGCGATCTTCAGCGTTTGCTACTGCTGACAGTAAAAGCTTTTTGAAAATACTAGCTGATTTTTGTGGACTAAATTCTAAAAGTGAAACTGCGTCGTTAACGCTACGGCCTCTGATAAGATCGGCTACTAATCTTGCTTTCTGGGGAGAGATCATAGCTCTCCGAAGCGATGCTGCTACTAACATAATATCTCCCATGGCCTAACGTTTAGCTTTCTTGTCTACAACGTGGCCTCTAAATGTTCGAGTTAAAACAAACTCTCCCAACTTATGACCTACCATATGCTCATTGATTAGCACTGGTACATGTTCTTTACCATTATGTACAGCAATAGTTAGATCAACCATTTGAGGTAAAACCATGGAACGTCGAGACCATGTTTTGATAGGTTTGCGTAAATTTTCTTCAGTAGCTTTTTCGACTTTTTTTAATAAGTGCGCATCTACAAATGGGCCTTTTTTTAGCGATCTAGGCATTATTAACCTCACATATAATTTGCGTTTCAAAGGTGTACATAAAATTACCGACCTCTACGACGAACGATAAATTTATCGGTTCGTTTATTTTTTCTTGTCTTATGACCCTTAGTAGGCATACCCCAAGGTGAAACTGGATGACGGCCACCGGATGTTCTACCTTCGCCACCACCATGAGGGTGATCAACTGGATTCATAGCAACACCGCGAACAGTTGGCTTAATACCGCGCCATCTTTTAGCGCCGGCTTTACCGAGTGACTCAAGACTGTGCTCAGAGTTACCAACTTCACCAACTGTAGCCTTACAATCTAGGGATACTCTTCTTACTTCTCCAGAGCGCATTCGCAAAGTAGCAAACGTACCTTCTTTAGCAAGTAACTGAACGCTTCCACCAGCACTACGAACCATTTGAGCCCCTTTACCAGGCTTAAGCTCAACGCAATGAAGACTTGAACCAAGCGGAATACTTCTTAAAGGTAAAGCGTTTCCAGGTGAAATAGATGCATCTATACCAGATAAAAGGTTATCACCAACTTTAATGCCTTTGGGCTGTATTATATAACGACGCTCACCATCTATATATTTGAGCAAGCAAATGAAAGCTGTCCTATTAGGATCATATTCAATACGCTCAACAACACATGGAATACCGTCTTTATTGCGTTTAAAATCTATGTGGCGGTACAAGCGTTTGTGACCACCGCCTCTATGCCTAGTAGTAATTCTACCTTGATTATTTCTACCGCCACTTTTTTTTGTTGATGAGACCAAACCTGGAAAAGGTCTGCCCTTATATAAGTCTGGATTACTTACTCTTACAACAAACCGACGTCCTGGCGAAGTAGGTTTTGCTTTTAACAATGCCATAACCGAACCTTTTATCTAATTTCAAAAATATACTTAATAATTAATTATTCAGCGCCAAAAGCATCAATGGTATAGCCATCAGCAAGTGTTACGTAAGCTTTCTTAATATCAGATCGCTTACCCGAAACACCTCTGAAGCTTTTAGATTTACCTTTAATTAAGGCTGTTCTTACAGCTTTAACTTTTACGCTAAAGAAAATCTCAACCGCATCAGCAATAGAACGCTTATTTGCGAAAGTGTCAACGTCGAAAACAAAAGTATTTTTTTCGCTTTCACGTGCGCTTTTTTCAGAGACTCTAACACTTTTAATTGTTTTATAAAGATCAGTAGCACCTCTCATGAGTACACCTCTTCTATTTTTCGTAAAGCTTCGACAGTAATTACTACATTATCAAATGACACTAATGATACAGGATCTAGTGAATCTACATCAGCCATACCCACATGAGGTACATTTCTGCCAGATAGATAAATATTTTCATCAAATTCCTGCATAACGAGAAAAATGCTACCTTCTAAAGAAAGACCAGCTGCCCAATTTAGAAAAAGTTTTGTTTTTGGCTCTGAAATAGCAACAGCATCAACAACTTTCAAACGATCTTGACGGACAAGCTCAGAAAGCACACTTTTCATAGCTGCGCGATACATTTTTCTATTTACTTTTTGCTCAGACAAATGAGGCTTTGCAGCAAAGGTTACACCGCCAGATCTCCATATGGGACTTGAACGTGTACCAGCTCTTGCGCGGCCAGTACCTTTTTGCTTCCAAGGTTTTTTTCCACCGCCTCGAACATCTGAACGAGTTTTTTGTGATTTAGTGCCAACCTTGCCATTAGCAAGAAAAGCAACTACAACTTGATGCACAAGAGCTTCGTTAAACTCTTTCCCAAAAGTGGCATCAGAAATCTCTAATGATTCACCTGTTACGGTATTTAAATTCATCAATACCCCTCCTATGCGGAAACTTTAGTAGCTGGTGTGATTATTACGTCAGACTGAGCAGCACCAGGAATACTTCCTCTAATAAGTAAAAGCTCTTTATCAGTGTCGACTTTTACAATCTTTAATGATTGAACTTTACTTCTAACGTTACCCATTTGCCCTGACATTTTTTTACCCTTGAAAACTCTTCCAGGGGTCTGGTTTTGCCCAATTGAACCAGGGGCTCTATGAGATAACGAGTTACCATGAGTTGCATCTTGGGTACGGAAATTCCAGCGTTTAACTACACCGGCAAAACCTTTACCTTTACTAGTTCCTGCAACATCAACAAACTGTCCCTCTGAAAAGAGATCTACCGAAAGCAAATCACCTATAGAATATGCAGAGCTATCTGGCAATGTAAATTCTTTTAACCTGCTACCAGGCTCTACACCAGATTTAGCATAAAGGCCTTTCTCAGAAGCATTGAGCCTGGAAGGCTTCTTGTGCCCACATGCAACTTGAATTGCATGATAGCCATCTGTTTCCGTAGACTTCAATTGAGTTACGCGATTTGCTAAGACTTGAACTACTGTGACAGGGATACTAGCTCCGCTATCATCAAAAATTCTTGTCATACCTATTTTTTTACCAACAACACCAAGCGCCATGACAGCCCCTCAATAATCTAATTTTTGATTAATTCAAGCTAATTTGGACATCCACACCAGCTGCTAAATCTAACTTCATAAGAGCATCTACAGTCTTATCATTTGGATCAACAATTTCAATCACTCTTTTATGAGTTCTTATTTCATATTGGTCGCGTGCATCTTTGTTTACATGTGGCGAAACAAGTATTGTAAATTTTTCTTTACGAGTCACCAAAGGTATAGGCCCATTAACTTGAGCACCAGTTCTTTTGGCTGTATCAACAATTTCAATAGCTGACTGATCAATTAAACGTGGATCAAAGGCCTTGAGCCGAATACGAATCTTCTGCTTCTGCATAAAAACTCCGCTACAAATAAAACCCGCCCAGCTTTTTGCCGGGTGGGTATTGGAAAATAGTTCCAGAACTATGCCTGGTTGATCAGGTGCTATTTTACAGAGTTATAACAAAATAGCAACAATAAATGTAATAAATATAATTACTTAATAATCTTAGCAACAACTCCGGCGCCAACAGTACGACCACCTTCACGAACTGCAAATCGAAGACCTTCTTGCATTGCAATTGGGTTTATAAGCTCTACAACCATTTGTACATTATCACCAGGCATTACCATTTCGGTACCTTCTGGCAACTCACACATTCCTGTTACATCGGTTGTTCGAAAGTAAAACTGTGGACGATAACCTTTGAAAAATGGTGTATGCCGACCACCTTCTTCTTTACTCAACACGTAAATTTCACCTTCAAAATTTGTGTGCGGAGTAATTGTACCTGGCTTAGCAAGCACCTGACCACGCTCTACGTCATCACGTTTGGTACCACGCAATAATACTCCTACGTTATCGCCAGCCTTGCCTTCATCAAGAAGCTTACGAAACATCTCAACGCCCGTACAAGTTGTTTTGGTCGTGTTGCGAATACCAACGATCTCTATTTCTTCGCCAACCTTAACAATGCCGCGTTCTATACGACCAGTAACAACAGTACCTCGACCGGAAATTGAAAACACATCTTCAATCGGCATCAAGAAAGCACCATCGATAGGTCGTTCTGGTTCTGGAATATATTCATCAATTGCTTCAACTAAGGCTTTAACAGCAATTTGGCCCATCTCTCCGGTATCACCTTCAAGAGCTTTCAAAGCAGAACCACGAATAATTGGAGTATCGTCACCCGGAAACTCGTACTGATCAAGCAGCTCACGTATTTCCATTTCTACCAACTCTAAAAGCTCGTCGTCGTCTACCATATCGCATTTGTTTAAAAAGACTACGATATACGGGACACCAACTTGACGGGCTAACAAAATATGCTCACGAGTTTGTGGCATAGGGCCGTCTGCCGCGGAGCACACTAGAATTGCGCCATCCATTTGTGCCGCGCCGGTAATCATATTTTTTACATAATCAGCGTGACCAGGGCAATCAACATGCGCATAATGGCGTTTGTCTGATTGATATTCTACATGAGAGGTAGCGATGGTGATACCACGCTCACGCTCTTCTGGAGCCTTGTCGATTTGATCAAATCCACGTGATTCACCACCCCAAACTTCGGAGCACACTCGGGTTAATGCCGCCGTGAGGGTAGTTTTACCATGATCAACGTGTCCTATAGTACCAACATTGACATGGGGTTTATTACGTTGAAATTTTTCTTTAGCCATTTAAATCTCCTAAAACGAAAAATAATAATTGAGTGTTATTAACCTTTTTTGATAAGCGTCTCGACCACATTCGAAGGCGCTTCCATATACTTCATAAATTCCATAGAAAAGCTTGCTCTACCTTGAGAAAGAGATCTAACGCTAGTCGCGTATCCAAACATTTCAGATAAAGGAACTTCTGCTTTAATTACATTTCCAGCATGAACTTCTTCCATACCTTGAACTAAACCTCTTCTGCGGTTGAGATCACCCATCACATCGCCCATATAATCTGCTGGCGTGGTAACCTCTACCTTCATGATAGGCTCCAAGATAACAGGTGAAGCTTCAAGTGCGCCTTTTTTAACAGCCATCATACTTGCCATTCTGAAGGCATTCTCGTTCGAATCTACATCATGGTAGGAGCCGTCAAATAGAGTAACTGCGACATTTACCATAGGATAACCAGCAACTACACCATTATTGAGCTGTTGTTGCGCACCTTTATCGACCGCATTAAAATATTCTTTTGGCACAGAACCACCAGTAACTTCCTGAGTGAAAGTATAATTTTCACCACCTTCTTCAATAGGCTGTATGCGCAACCATACATGACCAAATTGACCTCGGCCGCCAGTTTGTTTGACATATTTACCTTCAACCTCAACCTGCTTACGAATAGTTTCACGATAAGCAACTTGAGGCTTACCAATATTTGCTTCGACTTTAAATTCTCGTTTCATTCGATCAACAATGATATCGAGATGAAGCTCACCCATACCAGATATGATTGTTTGCCCTGATTCTTCATCAGAATGAACACGAAAAGAAGGGTCTTCTTGAGCAAGGCGACCTAAAGCAAGGCCCATTTTTTCTTGGTCAGGCTTTGATTTTGGCTCAACCGCAACTGATATTACTGGGTCGGGGAACTCCATTCGCTCTAATGTAATGATTCTGGATGGATCGCAAAGAGTGTCACCGGTTGTCACGTCCTTCAGCCCAACAGCCGCAGCTATGTCGCCTGCCCGCACTTCTTTAATTTCTTCACGGCTGTTGGCATGCATTTGGAGAATACGACCAATTCTTTCTTTACGACGCTTAACAGGATTGTAAACTGTATCTCCAGATTTTAAGATACCAGAATAAACTCTGAAAAAAGTTAGATTGCCCACAAAAGGGTCTGTTGCAACTTTAAAGGCTAATGCAGCAAACGGCTCGTCATCAGATGAGGGACGCGTATCTTCGGTAACTTCATCATCAAGCAGACCCCTGATAGGCTTTACATCATCTGGCGCCGGAAGAAACTCTACAACAGCATCAAGCATTGCTTGAACGCCTTTATTTTTAAAGGCAGAACCACATAAAGCAAGTACTATCTCATTACCAAGGACCCGTGTACGCAAGCCTGATTTAATTTCAGCTTCAGAAAGTTCTCCACCTTCAAGGTATTTATCCATTAATTCTTCACTGGCTTCAGCTGCGGCTTCAATAAGATCATTTCTTAGTTTTTTAGATTCAGCAGCATATTCTTCTGGAATTTCATCATAGTCAAAAGTTAAGCCTTGATCTTCTTGATTCCAAACAATAGTTTTCATTTTGATTAAATCAATAACACCACGGAAATTTTCTTCTGCACCTATATTGAGCTGAATAGGAATAGGCTGAGCGCCTAGTCTGTTTTTGATCTGCTCAACAACACGTAAAAATGAAGCACCTGCCCTATCCATTTTGTTTACGAAAACAATTCGCGGCACTTTATATTTATTTGCTTGTCGCCATACTGTTTCAGATTGAGGTTCAACCCCTGATGTAGCACAAAAAACTACCACTGCACCGTCAAGGACTCTTAATGAACGCTCAACTTCAATAGTGAAATCAACGTGACCAGGAGTATCAATTATGTTAATACGATGTTCTGGAAATTGAGCGGCCATACCACTCCAAAAACATGTGGTTGCAGCAGATGTAATGGTAATACCACGCTCTTGCTCTTGCTCCATCCAATCCATGGTTGCTGCACCATCATGAACTTCACCAATTTTATGGCTGATTCCTGTATAGAACAAAACTCTTTCAGTTGTTGTTGTCTTACCAGCATCTACGTGTGCACATATGCCAATATTACGATATTTAGAGAGATTGGTTTTTCTAGCCACTGGAAAAATCCTTAGATATTATTGCAAAGATGGGCATCGGCCAGAATTCGGCCGAAAAAACATTAAAAACGGTAATGTGAAAAAGCTCTGTTGGCTTCAGCCATTTTATGGACTTCTTCTTTTTTACGTAAGGAAGCACCCTTACCATCAGAAACGTCTAGTATTTCACCAGCCAACCTAAGTGCCATTGTTTTTTCGCCTCTTTTACGAGCAGCTTCTACAAGCCATCTCATAGCTAAAGCGTTTCGACGTGTTGGACGTACTTCAACTGGTACCTGGTAGGTTGCACCACCTACTCTTCTTGACTTAACCTCAACAGCTGGCTTCAACGATTCCAAAGCATCTTCAAAGACTTGAAGAGGTTGATCTTTGCCGCGCTCTAAAATGCGATCTAACGCACGATATACTATTTTTTCAGCTAAAGACTTTTTACCACTATCCATTACATGATTTACAAACTTAGCAAGGATATTACTTTTGTATTTAGGGTCAGCTATAATTTTTCGCTGGGCGACTACTCTACGACGTGGCATGAAAACCTCACTTTAATCATTGAGCAGCTTAAGTTTGAGCTGCCCTATTATATCATTATCTTGTTAAATTAGCCTTTAGGCCGCTTAGTACCATATTTAGATCTAGATTGCTTACGATTATTTACGCCAGCTGTATCTAGTGAACCACGTACGGTATGATATCTCACACCAGGTAAATCTCTTACCCTACCACCGCGAATCAAAACAACACTATGCTCTTGTAGATTATGACCTTCCCCACCAATGTATGAGGTAAGCTCATAACCGTTTGTAAGACGCACACGACAAACCTTACGCATAGCTGAGTTTGGCTTTTTAGGAGTTGTAGTATATACCCGGGTACAAACGCCTCTTCTTTGAGGACACCCTTGAAGTGCAGGTACTACGCACTTCTCGATTTTTCTTTTTCTTGGCTTCCTAACTAGCTGATTAATAGTTGCCATTCTTTATCTCCGAACATTTTTTAAATAAACCCTTTAGGGCACTTTGGGGCCTTGGTCTTGACCCCATATGTTTTGACGCAATGTAAATAAATTTATTGCACCTTTATATCACAAAATAAAGCCCAGATTAACGGAAAATTCTACGAACTTAGGTTAAACATGTCAAGCTTATTTGTTAATAACTTAATTATCTGGACTATTAAAGGCTTCAGTCAATTGCGCATCTGCTTGGGCTGCAGTTAATCGTGCCACTTTAAGCTCTTTAGCAAGACGTTTTCTCTTACGGGAACTATGATAAGCAGAACCTGTTCCAGCTGGTATTAAGCGACCAACAACAACATTTTCTTTTAAGCCACGTAAATCATCTGTCTTGCCGCTTACAGCAGCTTCGGTAAGAACTCGCGTTGTTTCTTGGAATGATGCAGCTGATATAAATGATTCTGTGGCTAGAGATGCTTTAGTAATTCCCAGTAAAAGTCGTTCAAGTTTTGCTGAAAATTTTCCATCAGCCTCAACAACTTCGTTTTCTTCCATAGCCTTCGAAAACTCAACTTGTTCACCTTTTATAAACGAAGTGTCACCAGGATCAACTACGTCTGCTTTGCGGAGCATTTGTCTTACAATAACTTCGATATGTTTATCGTTAATTTTTACACCTTGCAGGCGATAAACGTCTTGTACTTCATTAACGATATAGTTTGCTACAGCTCCAATACCTTTCAATCGCAGTATATCGTGAGGATTTGGCGGGCCATCACTAATAACCTCGCCTTTTTCCACATGCTCACCCTCGAAAACGTTAAGCTGTCGCCATTTTGGAATAAGCTCTTCATAAGCATCGCCTTCGCTTGGGTTAATTACTAAACGACGTTTACCCTTAGTCTCTTTACCAAAGGAAACTATCCCAGTTAATTCAGCTAAAATCGCAGACTCTTTTGGTCTTCTCGCCTCAAACAGGTCAGCAACTCTTGGTAAACCACCAGTAATATCTCGAGTTTTGGAACTTTCTTGTGGAATACGAGCAATTACACTACCAATACCTACTGAAGACCCATTCTCTAAGTTAGTGATAGCATTTGCAGGCAAGTAGTATTGGATTGGAGTGTTAGAGTTTCCTAATGAAAGAGGTTCTCCGTCTTCTCCTACTAATCGAATAACAGGCCTGAGGTCTTTGCCTGATGCTGGTCGATCTTTAATATCTAAAACTTCATAACTGCTTAAACCAGTAATTTCGTCAGTTTGAAGCTTAACACTTATACCTGGCTCGAAGTCACCAAAAAGTACAGAGCCCGCAAGCTCGGCAATAATAGGATGAGTATGAGCATCCCAGTTAGCGATAATTTGACCGCCACTAACTGTATCACCTGGAGAAACAGTTATAACAGCACCATATGGAATTTTATATCTTTCTCTTTCGCGCCCTCGGGCATCTGCAAGAGCAAGCTCACCAGACCTGGAGACGGCAACATGATGACCACTTTCTTGTGTAACATATTTCAAGTTATGGACACGAACCGTACCCTCTGCTCGCACCTGAATACTACTTACTGCCGAAGTTCTAGATGCAGCTCCACCAATGTGGAAAGTTCTCATAGTAAGCTGTGTACCAGGCTCACCAATTGATTGTGCTGCGATTACACCAACTGCTTCACCAATATTTACTAAATGACCTCTCGCTAAATCACGACCATAGCATTTTTTACATACACCGAATCTGGTTTCACAAGAAATAGGGGATCTACATAATAATTCATCGATACCTTCTTTCTCAAGCAGATCAACCCAGGCTTCATCTATTAATGTTCCATTTGGAACAATAATTTCGTTAGTATCTGGTTGAACTATATCAACAGCTGTAACCCGACCAAGCACTCTTTCACCAAGAGGTTCAACAACATCTCCACCTTCGATCAGAGGAGTCATCGGCAAGCCTTTTAAAGTTCCGCAATCGTCTTCTGTTACGACTAAATCCTGAGCAACATCAACTAATCTACGAGTAAGATAGCCTGAGTTAGCTGTCTTAAGTGCCGTATCAGCTAGACCTTTTCGTGCACCATGAGTTGAGATAAAGTACTGCATTACCGTAAGACCCTCGCGGAAATTTGCAGTAATTGGAGTCTCGATAATGGATCCATCTGGTTTGGCCATTAAACCACGCATTCCTGCCAACTGTCGTATCTGTGCTGCAGAACCTCTAGCGCCAGAGTCAGCCATCATATAGATAGAGTTGAAGGACTCTTGAATAACAGTGTTGCCTTCAGCAGTTTCAAGCTCATCTTTTTTAAGATTGTCCATCATTGCTCTTGCGATTTGATCATTCGTTCGCGACCAAATATCAACAACTTTATTATAACGCTCACCTTGAGTAACCAAACCGGAAGCATATTGATCTTCAATATCTCGAACTTCTTCAACCGCAGATTCAATAATTGTTTCTTTTTCTTCTGGTATTTCCATATCGTTGATACCGATTGAGGCACCAGAAGCAGTAGCGTAATAAAATCCCATGTACATTAATTGATCGCAAAATATTACAGTTGGCTTTAAACCAAGTCTTCTATAAGCGACATTAATTAATTGCGAAATTAGTTTTTTATTAAGCGTTCTATTAACAATTTCAAATGGAAGGCCATCGGGAACAATATTCCAAAGAACTACACGACCGGCTGTTGTTTCCGCTAAAAATTGACGCGACTGGACATCGACATCGTCTTCGTCTTTTTTCGGATCAAACTCTTTTACACGAACCTTTACTTTAGCTTGTAAATCGCATGCACCACTATTCAAAGCACGTTCAACTTCTTTGGTGTCCGCAAATACCATGCCTTCGCCTTTGGCACCAATTCGCTCACGTGACATATAATAAAGACCCAAGACTACATCTTGAGTTGGTATGATAATTGGCTCACCGTTAGCAGGGGATAATATATTATTAGTACTCATCATAAGCGCACGGGCTTCTAATTGAGCTTCAATAGTTAATGGTACGTGCACGGCCATTTGATCGCCGTCAAAATCAGCATTAAAAGCAGAACATACTAATGGATGTAGTTGGATTGCTTTGCCTTCAATCAAAACTGGTTCAAACGCTTGAATACCTAGTCTATGTAAAGTTGGCGCTCTATTTAGAAGCACTGGATGCTCTCTTATAACTTCTGCAAGTATATCCCACACTTCGGCTGTTTCTTTCTCAACCATTTTCTTAGCAGCTTTTATAGTAGTTGCCAAACCACGATATTCTAACTTAGAAAATATGAAAGGCTTAAACAGTTCAAGTGCCATTTTCTTTGGTAGACCACATTCATGAAGCTTAAGCGTGGGACCAACAACAATTACTGATCGTCCAGAATAGTCCACTCGCTTGCCAAGTAAATTTTGTCGAAAACGACCCTGCTTACCTTTGATCATATCGGCAAGAGACTTTAAAGGTCTTTTGTTAGTACCAGTAATAGCCCGGCCACGACGACCATTGTCTAATAGTGCATCCACTGATTCTTGTAGCATTCTTTTTTCGTTTCGCACAATAATATCTGGTGCGTTTAAATCCAAAAGCCGTTTTAAACGGTTATTTCTATTAATAACCCGTCGGTAAAGATCATTAAGATCTGAAGTAGCAAAGCGACCCCCATCAAGCGGAACTAACGGCCTTAAATCTGGAGGTAAAACGGGTAAAACACTAAATATCATCCATTCAGGCTTATTACCAGAGGCTGCAAAACCTTCGAGTAGTTTAAGACGTTTGGTCAGCTTTTTAATCTTAGTTTCTGAATTAGTTTGCGGAACTTCTTCTCTAATCACTTCGATTTCATGGTTCATATCCATGACAGCAAGTAAAGCTTGTACTGCTTCCGCGCCCATTTTAGCAACAAAATCATCACCAAACTCTTCTAATGCCTCATAATACTGTTCATCATTAAGTAATTGACCTTTTTCAAGGGTTGTCATTCCAGGATCTGTAACTATGAAAGATTCAAAATAAAGAACTCGTTCAATATCCCGTAAAGTCATATCAAGCAAGAGCCCAATGCGACTAGGCAAAGATTTAAGGAACCATATATGAGCCACAGGGCTTGCTAGCTCAATATGACCCATCCGCTCACGTCTTACTTTGGCTAGAGCGACTTCAACACCACACTTTTCGCAGATTACTCCACGATGCTTAAGCCTCTTGTACTTTCCACATAAGCACTCATAATCTTTCACTGGCCCAAAAATCTTTGCACAGAACAAACCATCTCTTTCTGGTTTAAATGTTCTATAATTGATTGTTTCAGGCTTCTTAACCTCGCCATAGGACCAAGAACGAATCATATCAGGTGAGGCTAAGCCAATTCTAATACGGTCAAATTCGTCTACATTGCCCTGAGTCTTTAATAGATTTAGTAAATCTTTCACACAGTATCTCCAAGTCGGCTAGCTCAACACACATCTACCTTTTAAAGCATGAGCGCGTATTGAGCTAAATCAAAATTCATCGGATTAAATCAATATTTACTCTTGCTCTAATTCAATATCGATCCCTAATGATCTAATTTCTTTGACAAGTACATTAAATGATTCAGGCATTCCTGGCTCCATTCTATGATCTCCGTCAACAATGTTTTTATAGATTCGCGTTCTACCAACAACGTCATCAGACTTGACTGTAAGCATTTCTTGTAGCGTATAAGCTGCGCCATATGCTTCAAGCGCCCAAACCTCCATCTCACCAAATCTTTGGCCACCAAATTGAGCTTTACCCCCAAGTGGCTGTTGAGTTACAAGTGAGTATGAACCTGTGGAACGCGCATGCATCTTGTCATCAACTAAGTGATTTAACTTGAGCATATACATATAGCCAACAGTAACCTCTCGCTGAAACTCATTACCAGAACGACCATCAAAAAGCTTGAGTTGACCGCTTGTAGGCAGCCCGGCTAATTCAAGTAAATTCTTAATTTCAGCCTCAGAAGCACCATCAAAAACAGGACTTGCCAAAGGCACGCCACCTCGTAAATTACGAGCTAGCTCTAATATTTCATTATCTGAAAAACTACTAAAGCCATCAGGAGTATTACTTCCACTTGCATAAATTTTGGCCAAGTGAGCTCTGATATCTTCGACTTTGCGCTGATCTTCAAGCATCTGTGCAATCTGAACACCGAGCCCTTTAGCAGCAAAACCAAAATGTGTTTCCAAAATTTGACCGACGTTCATTCTTGAAGGAACACCAAGTGGATTAAGTACTACATCAACTGGCTCACCGTTTGAATCGTAAGGCATATCTTCTACGGGCATAATTGCTGAAATAACACCTTTATTGCCGTGCCTACCAGCCATCTTATCGCCTGGCTGTAAACGACGTTTAATCGCAAGATATACTTTTACAACTTTTAAAACACCGTGAGAAAGATCATCACCACTACCAAGCTTATTACGCTTGTCAGTAAAACGCTCTTCTTGCTCTGTTTTAACATCAGCTAAAAACTTTCGTGAAAGCTCAAGTTGTTCCATTACAGTCTCATTGTCTAAGCGGATTTCAAACCACTTTTCACGAGGAATCTGTAGCAGTAAATCAAAGGAAATTTCTTCACCTTTTTTAAGCCCTGCGCCACCGATTGCTTTCTGACCGACTATTTGATCTTCTAACCTTGAAAAAGCTGCATTTTCAATAATACGCAGTTCATCTTTTAAATCCTTGCGAAATTTATCAAGCTGTTCTTTATCTATTGCTAAAGCTCTAGAATCTTTTTCAACTCCATCTCTGGTAAATACTTGTACATCAATCACAGTACCTTGGACGCCACTAGGTACCCTCAAAGAGGTATCTTTGACATCAGACGCTTTCTCACCAAATATAGCCCGCAAAAGTTTTTCTTCCGGTGTGAGCTGGGTCTCGCCCTTGGGAGTTACTTTACCAACTAAAATATCCCCTGAGCCAACTTCAGCACCAATATAAACCACTCCAGATTCATCCAATTTGCTGAGTGCTGATTCACTTACATTTGGTATATCTGCAGTGATGTCTTCAGACCCAAGCTTAGTGTCACGTGAAGTACAAACTAATTCCTGAATGTGAATAGTGGTAAATCTATCTTCATTAACTACTCGTTCGGAAATTAGAATTGAATCTTCAAAGTTATAACCGTTCCATGGCATAAACGCCACTCGCATATTTTGGCCAAGTGCTAACTCACCTTTATCTACAGAAGGGCCATCAGCTAAAATGTCTCCGCGTGATATATGGTCACCGACGTTTACAACTGGAATTTGATTTATACAAGTACTGTGATTTGATCGACGGTATTTAACAAGATTATAAATATCCACGCCTGCATCATTATCGGTAGTTTCATCTTTGTTGACTCGAACAACTATTCTAGATGCGTCAACTCTATCGACAATGCCACCACGAGTTGCTACAGCACAAACACCACTATCTCTTGCGGTTATTCGCTCCATACCTGTGCCAACTAAAGGCTTTTCTGCTTTTAAAGTTGGCACTGCTTGGCGCTGCATATTACTACCCATAAGTGCTCTGTTTGCATCATCATGCTCTAAAAAAGGAATTAAAGATGAGGCAACTGATACAACCTGTTTGGGAGAAACATCCATATACTGTACGCGATCACGAGCCATTTGCGTGAACTCACTCATATAACGCACTGGCACAAGATCGTCAACAAGACTACCATTTTCATCACGCCTAGCGTTGGCTTGAGCTATAACAAATTCGCCCTCTTCAATTGCAGATAAAAATGTTACATCATCAGTAACTTGTCCATCTTTAACTTTACGATAAGGGGTTTCTAAAAAGCCATAGTCATTTGCTCTGGAGAAACAAGATAAAGAGTTTATTAACCCAATATTTGGCCCTTCCGGTGTTTCAATTGGACATACTCGACCATAGTGAGTCGCGTGAACATCCCGAACCTCAAATCCAGCCCTTTCTCGCGTTAAACCGCCTGGACCTAATGCAGATACTCTTCTTTTATGAGTTATTTCAGAGAGCGGGTTATTTTGGTCCATGAATTGAGATAATTGACTTGAGCCAAAGAACTCTTTAATGGCTGCCGCAACTGGCTTAGCGTTAACTAAATCTTGCGGCATTAAGCCCTCTGATTCAGCCAAACTAAGTCGTTCTTTAACAGCTCGCTCAACCCGTACCAGCCCGATTCGAAATTGATTTTCTGCCATTTCGCCTACAGAGCGAACTCGCCTGTTACCAAGATGGTCAATATCATCGACTGTACCATGACCATTGCGGATATCTAAAAGTACCTTAAGAACTTCAACTATATCTTCTTTGGATAGTGTGCCTGAGCCTTCAATTTCTGGTCTTCCGAGACGTTTGTTAAACTTCATTCGCCCAACTGGAGATAAATCATATCTATCAGATGAGAAGAATAAATTTTTAAATAAACCTTCTGCAGATTCACGAGTGGGCGGCTCGCCAGGACGCATCATTCTATATATCTCAACGAGTGCGTCTTCTTGAGTAATAGTGTTATCGATTCGTAATGTATCTGATAAAAACGAGCCTTGATCAAGTTCGTTGGTATACAGAGTTTCAATACTTTTAATATTGGCTTCTTTTAATTGCTCAATTATAGCTGGGGTGATTTCTTCATTACATTGAAGTATTATTTCACCGCTAGCTTCATCCACAACATCACGAGCTAAAACTTTACCAAATATTGACTCAACAGGAACGTCAAGAAATTCTACTGATTCTTTTTCGAGCTCACGAATATGACGAGCAGTAATTCTTCGGCCAGCTTCAACTACAACTTTGCCATCAACACTAATATCATATGATGCAGCTTCGCCTCTGAGCCTTTCTGGAACTAACTTAAGCCGAACATGCCCTTCGTCTGCGAGTTGATATAGGTTGAAATCAAAAAAATCTTCAAGGATTTCTTGATTTGTCATCCCTAAAGCTCTTAACAACACTGATGCAGGCAACTTTCTTCTGCGGTCAATACGAACATACACCAGATCTTTAGGATCGAATTCGAAATCTAGCCAGGAACCTCGGTAAGGTATTACTCGTGCAGAAAAAAGTAACTTACCACTTGAGTGTGTTTTGCCTTTATCGTGATCAAAAAAGACACTTGGAGACCTATGTAGCTGAGAAACAACTACTCGCTCAGTTCCATTAATAACGAAGGTTCCGTTATCAGTCATTAAAGGCAATTCACCCATGTAAACTTCTTGCTCTTTAATATCTTTTATAACTTTATTAGTTGATTCTTTATCATAAATTATTAGGCGGATTTTAACCCGTAATGGAGCTGCATATGTTGCTCCTCGAATTTGACACTCAACAACGTCGTATACCGGACGTCCCAATGTATAATCAACAAATTCTAATGCTGCATTACCAGAATAACTCATTACTGGAAACACTGAACGAAATGCAGACTGCAAGCCAAGATCTTTACGAGATTCTTTGCTCGTGTCAGATTGCAAAAATTTTCTATATGACTCGACCTGAATTGCGAGCAAGTAGGGGACGTCCAAAGCATCAGACATCTTTCCAAAGCTCATTCGGACACGTTTTTTCTCTGTAAACGAGTATGACATCAACGTCAGCTCCTCAAGTCTTATAAACAAGCACACTACTGATAAGTATATAAAACTGCATTAACTTAAAACAGTAGACCTAATGAAATTGCGGCGGATTTAAAGCGTGTGACATTTTTTCTGATGGATTATAGCCCATAGTATGGATATAAGCATTGCGGAAACGAAAAAACCGGAAGCTTTGAGGCTGTCGAAAACCTCAATACTTCCGGCGAAAGCAAAAAATTACTTCAATTCTGCTTTAGCACCAGCATCTTCAAGTTGCTTTTTCATTGCTTCAGCATCTTCTTTGCTGATACCTTCTTTAACAACTGAAGGGGCACTTTCAACCATGTCTTTTGCTTCTTTTAAACCAAGACCTGTAACAGATCTTATTACTTTGATAACACTTACTTTGTTTTCACCAAAGCTTGCAAGTAATACATCAAATTCAGTTTGCTCTTCCGCTGCAGGCGCATCAGCTCCGGCTGCGGCAGCTACTGCTACAGGTGCTGCAGCAGTAACACCAAATTTTTCTTCCATTGCTTCTATAAGGCCAACAACGTCCATGACGCTCATCTCAGAGATTGCATCAAGAATTTGATCTTTAGATAAAGACATTATTAAAACTCCAATTCATAAAATAAAATTAAGCAGCTTGTTCTTTTTGAACCTTAACTGCATCGAGAACTCTAACAAGCTTCGTGGGAACTTCATTTACAGTTCTCACAAGCTTAGTAACTGGTGCCTGCATTACAGACATCAACATACTAATTGCTTGATCTTTGGTAGGCAGTGTTGCAAGAACATCAATGTCTTCCTTGCCATATAATTGCCCACCAATCGCAAGAGCTCTAACATCAAGCTTTTCATTATCTTTTGAAAAATCTTTGAACAACCGTGCAGCTGAACCTGGATCTTCAATTGAGAATGCCAATATACTTGGACCAATTAGAGAATCATTAAGACACTCGTAATCAGTATCTTTAATGGCTCTTTTGGCGAGAGTGTTACGAACAACTCTTACATAGACGTTAGAGCTTCTCGCCTTTGACCGAAGATCAGTCATTTGAGATACAGTTAATCCGCGGTAATCTGCAATCACCGCAGACAAAGCTTCTTTAGCTTTAACATTGATCTCAGCGACGACTTCGCGCTTATCATTAAGCTTTAAAGCCACGTCAACTCCTCCTATTATAAAATCTACAAGATAGTAGAATATATTTAGCGGAAATAAGATATTTCTATCAAACAACCAACTCTGCGTAGGATTTATTCATATAAATATGAAACCTACGGTCTTTGACCAGCTATTGCCAGAAACAAAGTCTAATTATACGCCTAAGCCAGACATATCTAAATTAATACCTGGGCCCATTGTTGAGCTCAGTGAAACCTTTTTAAAATAAATTCCTTTTGCCGCTGAAGGTTTGACCCGCTTTAAATCAGACAGTAATTGATTTAAGTTTTCTTTAATAGAATTTGCGTCGAAATCAATTTTACCAATCGCGCAATGAATAATTCCATTTTTATCTGTTCTAAAACGAACCTGACCAGCTTTAGCGTTTTTGACAGCTGTTTCTATATCAGGGGTGACCGTACCAACTTTAGGGTTAGGCATAAGACCACGGGGACCTAGAATTGTTCCTAAACGACCAACAACGCGCATAGCATCAGGAGAAGCGATAACGACATCAAAATTTAAATCGCCATTTTGGATTGATTCTGCTAAATCATCAAATCCAACTATGTCAGCTCCAGCAGCCTTGGCAAGTTCAGCTTTATCACCTTGTGCAAAAACTGCAACACGAACAGTTTTACCTGTGCCATGAGGTAGAACACTTGAGCTTCTAACAACTTGGTCAGATTTACGTGGATCGACGCCTAAATTTACAGATACGTCTATTGATTCTTTAAATTTAACAGTAGAGAGCTTTTGTAATAAAGCTACGGCATCTTCTGTAGAATAGAGTGATTCGGCATTAACTTCTTTGCGGATAGTTTCTTTACGTTTAGACATTTTACTCATTACTTACCCCTCAACAACCAAGCCCATGCTTCGCGCTGAGCCGGCTATAGTGTTAATTGCTGCTTCTTCACTGCCAGATGTTAAATCATTTTTCTTAACTTCAGCTATTTCTTTTAACTGTTGTAAAGTGACTTTTCCAACTTTAGCGGTATTTGGAGTACTTGACCCTTTGGCCAAGCCAGCAGCTTTTAACAAGAGTACGCTAGCTGGTGGGCTTTTAGTTATGAACGTAAAGCTTCTGTCGTTATAAACTGTTATTACGACTGGAGTTTTCATGCCAGGCTCAATATTTTGAGTTTGGGCATTGAACGCTTTACAAAATTCCATGATATTGACACCATGTTGGCCTAATGCAGGACCAACGGGTGGACTTGGGTTTGCCTTTCCTGCTGCAACTTGCAGCTTGATATAGGCTTTTACTTTCTTCGCCATTTGAAGCTCCTCTTTGAGTACAAGCGCATAATAAATTATGCTCCTCGATATTAAATCCAGGGTCGGATTTTACTACTTTAAAATTGTAAAAACAAGTTAATTTTTTACCAATGAGAGCTATAGTTTTTCTACTTGACCAAATTCTAACTCTACAGGTGTATTTCTTCCAAAAATTGAGACCGCTATTTGAACTTTACTTTTTTCGTAATTAACGTTTTCAATAACACCATTGAAATCTGAGAAAGGCCCTTCATTTACGCGAACAACTTCACCAACTTCGAATAAAGTCTTAGGCTTGGGTTGCTCAGCTCCATCTGTAACTTTATTGAGAATGAAGTCTGCTTCTTTCTTGGAGATTGGTGCTGGTTTGTCTGCTGTTCCGCCAATAAAACCGATAACTTTTGGACAACTTTTAACTAAATGCCAGCTCACTTCATCAAGTGTCATTTCAACTAGGACATATCCCGGAAAAAATTTTCTTTCACTTTTACGCTTTCGACCGGCTTTCATCTCAACAACTTCTTCTGTTGGAACTAAGATTTGACCGAAGTGTTCTTCTGCACTTTCTAGGGCTATTCGATCTGTCAGCGATCTAATGACTTGCTTTTCATAACCTGACTGTGCGTGTACTACATACCATCTTTTATCGGTCATATTTTTGCCTCAAACTCTATCCAAGAACTGCTGACATCATCAGCCTTAATAATGAATCAATTGCCCACAATAAAATTGAAAATATTGTGACAGCTAACACAACAAACCCAGAAGTGACTAGTGACTCGTGACGCGTTGGCCAAACCACTTTTTTAACTTCAATTCGGGCTTCTTTTATCAGCTTTACAAAAGCGCTACCATGATGGGTGGTTGATGCGATAAATAACGCGATTAATACCGCTGAAATAACACCAATAAACCTATAGAGAAGAGGAATAGTTTCTGCATACCAAGAATTTATTAATCCTGCAGCGAAAACTAATAAAAAAGCTAATAACCACTTTACTACATTAAGCGTACTGCCTTTCTTTGAAACAGATTGGTCTTTTTTTTGCTGTGCCATGTAAGCATCCTGTTACCAGTGGCAGGCCAGGAGGGACTCGAACCCCCAACCTGCGGTTTTGGAAACCGCTGCTCTACCAATTGAGCTACTGGCCTATAAATTGCGGACTTTAGATAAAGCCCGCTAGAAAGCAGAAATATTTCTATTACTTGATTATTTTAGCAACAACTCCGGCCCCAACAGTACGGCCACCTTCACGAACTGCAAATCGAAGACCTTCTTGCATTGCAATTGGGTTTATAAGCTCTACAACCATTTGTACATTATCACCAGGCATTACCATTTCGGTACCTTCTGGCAACTCA